>Ga0307517_10000064_pt1 | contig 143579 bp, 169 predicted proteins | sample 23_EM_MG_FD_194515 | JGI IMG/M metagenome (GOLD analysis project Ga0307517, IMG submission 194515) | Populus trichocarpa ectomycorrhiza microbial communities from riparian zone in the Pacific Northwest, United States - 23_EM | ecosystem: Host-associated > Plants > Roots > Unclassified... | reverse complement strand
GGCATCGATCTCCAATTCTTCTTTGGTGATTCCATCCTCGTTTCTCCTGTCGCCGAGGAGAACGCGACTTCCGTCACTGCATACCTTCCAAAGGAGACCTTCTACGATTTCCAGACTTATGAGAAGATCGAAGGTCAAGGCCAGAACGTCACCTTCGAGAACATCGACTACACGCAGATACCCGTCCATATTCGTGGAGGTACAATTCTCCCTCTTAGGGCTGCTGGTGTCATGACGACGGCCGCTCTGCGCAAGACCGATTTCGAGATCCTCGTGGCTATCGGCGCTGACGGCAAGGCCACCGGTGAGCTCTACGTGGATGACGGTGTTTCGCTCAGCCCACCGGCCAGCACTTGTGTCTCATTCGAGTACGCCAACGGAACTCTTACCGCCCAGGGATCGTTCGACTACCCCCTCGATGTCAAGATCTCTACCGTTCGATTCCTCGGTGTGCAGAAGGCACCCAAGCGAGTGTTGTTCAACGAGAAGGAGATGATGATTGCCGCCGGTGCGCAGAAGGAGGGTGTTGTTGTTATCAACCCCAACTTGCCCTTCACTTCTGGTTTCACTGTCGAGTTGCAGGATTGAAAAGGACCATTTGAGCCCGGACATCTAGTCATACATAACTTATAGTTCTCCCACGACCACTGTCCACTCTTTCGAACATTTCTGGACTATTTTTTCGACTTCATATTCTTGGACTTTATCATGTGTTCGCGAAGTTTTCCGCTGCATACTAAAATACCCGCAAGGTTGTCCTCCTGGGTCCATAGTTACTAGTCATACCTCACGTCAATACAGATTCAAACATTTGCACGCAAAACAGGGCATGAACCCTCACGAACCGAGGAAGGGGCGTTCAACAGGTGACACCCAGGCTCCTTTCTTGCCTCGCGACTCGGATGAGCCACGCCAACCGCCCATTAGGCGCCCACAGTTCCCGCCTCTGGGCCGCCCACCCGTGGCGATCCCGAGGGAAAAACGCCTCGAGTACGAGCCACGATGGTCCTCATTTCGTGTCGCTGTTATCCCGTCGACTCCCGCTGTTGCTGAACCGGTGTACCCTCTGCCAGTACCTTAATTCGCAATCGTTGCGTGCAAGGAAGTCCCACCCGCGGGCGCCTCAGGTTCAAGCTCCCGCTGAAACGTTTGAGGTTCCTTCCCCGAGGAAAAAAAAGTCATTGTAGGAAGAAACACAATGAGGCCACGCTTTCCGTGCGATTCTGCCCCCCCAGGGCCCCATCGGTCGCATTCCCGCGATTTTGTTGTCCCTTCACGTCTGTCCATTGTTCACCATTTCAGTCCCACATTACCGTGCCACGACTTCTTGAGTGAGCAGGGGGATATAAAACCGATGGAATCGCATCGTGGTCTCGAGCTTTACCCCCCTCTTTCCTAGATACCCTTTCCCTGTGATGATGTTCTCTTATATTTCGCTCCTTGTGTTACTCGTATCCATCTTCCAGCCTGCGGCTGCGTGGTTCCGACTCCCTTGTAAGTCACTCTTGATCTCTCTAACCGCCTACACACTTTTGACGCATTGAACAGGTATTTCTCCCGTCGCCGAAGGGCGAACAGACTGGATCTCCGACCCTGGAAAATTGCCCAGTCAACACGTTCACACCGCTCACGGTGGTGCCAACTTCTTCCCAAACACCACCTACGATATCCTACGCCAATCCTCCTGCACCTCGTGTGTAGCAAACGAAGATCTATCCAACTACTGGTATCCGAAACTGTACTTTCGTGACCCTAAGACGGGAAAACTCGAGGCGGTCTCGACGGAGGGGGGGTTGACGGTGTATTATTTGTTCCGCGGTGTGGATGATAAGAAGAACGGTGGTTCTGGTTTGAAGGCTTTTCCAAACGGCCTGAGGATGCTCGCTGGGACCCCCTCGTAAGCTTTCTCGCCCCACGTAATGCCTGTCCCGGCCATCTTATGGAATGGTATACTTTAGGCGCCGAGAACGCGCATGGGAACGAGGCAACAAGTCTACTCAGGCGGCACTCGACGAAGAGGCCGTGCAGTGGCTCTGCCGCGGTACCGATATCCGTTCCTTGAACACCCCTGGAGGGTTCCCCAACATCAAGTGCCCACAAGGGTTAAGGGCCGATATCCATTTCCAATCCTGCTGGGACGGGATGAACTTGGATTCTCCCGACCACAAGAGCCACGTCGCTTACTTTTCTGATCTGGACAACGGGAAGTGTCCAACGTGCGTTGCTTTGTGCAGTTTGTCCCGGGCACTGGCCTAACCTGTGACTTAACAGGACTCACCCGATCCCCATGCCTCACTTGTTCTACGAGACGTTCTGGGCGACAGACAAGTTCAATGACAGGTGGGAGGAAAAAGACGGGTCCCCATTCGTCTGGTCCACGGGGTATGTTCATTTGTCCAATTACTCCACATCTATGTGGGTCGTCCCTGACCCTTCCCTTAAGGGATACCACAGGTTACGGATTTCACGGCGACTTCGGGAGCGGCTGGGACCCAGAACTCCTCCAACATGTGATCGATGAATGTGATTCGACGCCCGACCAGCTCAATGGCATCATCGATGCATGCCCATTGTTGACCATACAGGAGATCCCGGAGGCTCAGAAATGCAAGACGCCAATTTTGTCCAGTGAAGACATAACTGGACCTATGGATAGCCTCCCTGGCGAGAACCCAATCTTGCTACTCATGTCCTAGACCAACGAGCATCAGTTGTAGATGTTTAACCTTATTCGCTCTTTATTCGTCCGCCCACTACCTCCATCTGAGACCGGGGCTCAAGGCGCTCGGCTTATCCTTATTACTGGCTGATTTGGACCATACCCCTGACTAGATACTGTATACCCAAACCGTATCACACAGGTCTTTTGTATCACTAGCGACATTCACCGAAATGGCACTGTATTGAACTATCCTGTTCTCAAGGTCGTTCCTGTGCGCCCGGAACGAGACCACCCTGAAAACACCGTGCACATGATCGTGTCGGAGGGTGCACGATTCTCCCATGGTCGTATGTTTCGGTCCCGTGCAAGTGGGTGACCTGACAAAGCAACTGTGTACAACTAGTGGACCCTGGGAGTTATTGCGAGTCATTCGCTGCGCATAGCCCCCGACGATCGGGAAAAGTTGACGTGATAGAGCTGCGTAGCGCCGCCACAAGATCTACGGTGAGAAAGCAAATTCTCGGAATCCTTGGGAAGGTGCGACGGGAGATCCGCCTCCCTCAAGGACGTGGATGGGAACTAGGACTCTGCGTGATAGTTGCTTGATGTGATCAATGTTCAACACCCGTTAGGAACGGGAAGAAGCTCAAGAATGCGTGTTGATCGAGATCGACGCGCCTGGGAAGTTTGGAGTCAGTCAAAGTTGGCCGAGAAGCTGCCGCCTGTAGTTCGCCTCGGCCAATGGGGACCCCAGATGTGGTGAGCGGAGGGGGGTGTCAACCAATCACGAGTCTGAGTGGTCCTTGCTTGACTCAGACTGACTCAATGTCATTTACTTCCTTAGCATTCATAATGCGGTACGGATTGAATTCCCAGCTTCATTCTACGGGAAGCAGCGTGACTGCGGGTATATATAAACTCGTCCCCAAGATTTGTTTCAAACACCATCCAGCAGACAAACCTGCCCTACCATCGAGGGCTCTGCCTCTTGTCTCCTCTTACTCTTACCTACTGCCAACTACCTACCCCCTCTGCCCAAACCAAAAATGAGGCTTACCTTTGCCCAGAACCTTCCTCTCAGGTCGTACATCATCGATTCTTCCAACCAGATCCTGTACCAGGTCAACACCCCTGATAATGGTTCCTTTACCACGGTCGCCCGGAAGTACTCCGCTACACCCACCAGCGACACGGCTAGCGAGCACACAATGGTCGAATCCCAGTGGTGTCCACTCGCACGATTGTGTTGGGACAAGCCAGAGTCGTCGCAGATCCACCTTCCCGCTTTGGCTCAACGCCAAGACAACTTCAAGTCCTTTACTAGGTAAGAGGATCGTTCGATTTGCATCTTCCGGTCGTTAACTTATATCCAATTATCCTCGCGTATAGGGAGTTTGTGTTCACCGCCAGTGACGGTCGTACCTACGCCTGGAAGCTTGGTCCTCTCGGTACAAGCAATCCCACAGTGAGTCATTTCTCGCCCAGATTAGCGCGTGTCAGCGCATCTAAAGCCCCACCCAGCTGATCCTCAAGGACAAACCGGAAGAGATCCTTGTAACTTACTGTTCCAACTCCTCCTTCCGTTCGGCCATCCGTTCCCACCTCGACATCGTCGATCGCGAAGACGTCCTGTCGATCCAAGATGATATCATCCTCACTTTCGTCCTCGTTCAACGGTGTAGACGACTCATGCGCGAGTCTCCTCTACCCCCACCTAAGATCTGGTTCGCGGATGCCGAATCAAGGTCAGTGCACGCCTTGATCAAGGGGTGACCGTACGATTAGATGGTCCACCTAAATCCGCGCTAGCCTTTGGCAGTAAGCCGGTTTGCTACTGGCACGTCGGGATCAGGCCCAGTGCACTGGGACCCCAGGCCAATCCAGCACTGCTGTATAGACCCGTGACCCCAAGACCACTGGGCAAAACCCCGGCCCTGTTGCCGTACATGACGCAATCACGTAGTATACCATGATATGATCTTATAAACAATGTATTCCCCTGTAATGATGTTCTTATTGTCGAATGTATGGCGGCGGGAGTCCACGGACAACGGACAACTCCCAGGAGTGAACAACGTAGGAACGTGGTGAACACCCATTCAGCGACAGGCGAGTCACCTCCGGTGCCCGACCTTGTGACTTGTGGAACTCACAGCCCTACAAACGAGGACAAACCAACGACTCCCTCGCATTCGACTCCCTTACGAGACTTTTTCTCACCGCCGGCTACGGGAAGGGTAAAGCTACAAGTCGCCGATGACACAGAACAACGACAGATGGTTAATTGATTGCTCGTTACTCTTATGGCACCGGTACCGAGGGAACCTAAACGCCAGAACGGAAGGCGACCCGACTCGAAACTGGACGGCCTTCACTTCAACTTGAAGCGGGTAAGCTGGTGGCAGAAACACAAAATGGGTAGGTTTACCAACCTCGTTAGAGGTTAGTATGGTTTGCGCTGAAGCTTGGTTTCTTCGAGTCCTTCCAGCATAACCAAGCCAACGATATCCGCTTTGGGTTGACGAGTGCGATGTCACTCGGCGGAGTATACACTACCTCTCCAGCCAGACCGATCTACTCATACGCCTCCTCCATGCCCACCGCCGGGCAGGCAGCTCTGCATAGGTAACCTCTGAACTAGCGAAGGCAAGAAACGAGGATCGAGTTTATTGGAACCAGACGACATTGCGGACGAAGCTCGCAGGTTCTCTTCTGATTAAGCCTTCGAGGGTCGTACCCCACCTCGGGAAAGAAGGCAGCTGGGGGGTGGCTTTCGAAGAGACACGATAGTCATGTAGAGATTTCCTACACCGCGAGGGACCGTACAACCCCTCCTCCCACCTGGCAAGAATTGTATCAGCATTGAAAAAAAAACATATTGTAGAAGCACAGAATCTGAACATCTGACAAAAACACCGAGAAAGAATGACCGGTTTCGAGCTCCGCACAGATATCTCAAATCGTAAGCTGTTGGCGGAAACTCAACTATCACCCTCTGTCTCCAGGTCGAGAGATCCGACTGTGGGGTCACCAGACCATTGCTGACCGGAGAATCGCCAATGGAACCCGAAGGAAGATTAATTGAGCCGGTTGCGTGAGAAGAAAATGATGGTGCGTTCTACGCTGGACGACGCCAAGAATCAGAACTGTGTGTGTGGATGTTTCTCACTTTTATTGCGGTGTTCAGATAAGTTGACGCGGCGGATCTTTCCACTAGTTGCGGCGTTCAGACAGGTTGGCGAGGCGGACTTCTTACATGTTTCCCCAGACATCCAGTGATCGATCCAGCCTCGGTTAGCGCTTGAAACTCAGATCCCGACTACACCCGTTTCAGACTTCGATCGACCTTCGCACTTTGCAAGAAAACTGTTTTCGTGATGCACATAATGTTCTCCCCGCCATCTGGATCCCTTATATATCGCAAGGGTAATCGACCCCGTTCCTTATCTCCCTCTCGATAATCCCCTCAGCACCCATGCCTTCTCGTACCCGCGATCTCTTCGCGAACATCAAACAGGATTTCTGCGGGGCCCTTCTTGAGCTCGTCGGCACCTTCGTCTTCCTCACCCTCGCTTTTGGAGGAGTACAAGCTACGGCGTCCGCTGGAGGGGTTGGCCAACCTTCCCCCAACATCCTCAACGTCTTCATAGCCTCCGCCAATTTCGGCTTCAGTCTCCTGGTGTCTGCGTGGTTGTTTTACCGCGTCACTGGTGGACAATTCAATCCGAATGTCAGTTTGGCATTGTTCCTTACAGGAGCCATTGGTCCTGTGAGGTTTGTGCTGTACTGCATCGCTCAGCTCGCCGGTGCGACCGCCGCCGCCGCGGTCGTCCTGGTGCTTTCGCCTGGCCCGTGTAGCTACAAGTGAGCGAATTCTTTATCTCGCTCATGGCCGGTGTTGACGCCTTTATGCTATCGGTAGCACTAGCTTACAGGAGGGGATCAACCCCGCCCAAGGAGTGTTCATCGAAATGTTCGTCACGTCATATCTGGTTCTCGCGGTCCTGATGCTTGCCGTCGAGAAACACCATGTGACCCCGTTCGCACCGGTGGGCCTGGTTCACTGGAGAGCAATTCCTTCGGCCACTGACGAAGTTTTCCCTTGAACATCGTAGGTTGGGATCGGACTTACTCTCTTTGTTTGCGAACTGTACGAACCTCTCCATCACGCTCCCTGGGCGGAACTGATTCGTTCTTCCAGCTGGTCGATCTACTATACCGGTGGTGCTGTGAACACCGCGCGTGCGTTTGGACCTGCAGTTGTGACCGGATTCCCAGACGGGGCACACTGGGTGGTGTGTATGACTTCTTTTAGAACTCCCTCTTTCCTCACATATCGGCTTAGTACTGGGTCGGTCCGTTCTTGGGGTCGATCCTGGGAACATCGTTTTACATGATTCTCAAGCAGTGCGTTTCCGAGTCAAGTTCATCGTCCTGTTTGCCTGTACTGAGGATTGTGGTACTGTAGTTGGCATTACTGGGTCATTAACCCTGGTCAAGACGTTACGAGGTCCAACGAGGCTCGCGATCCAAGAAGCGGGAAAACCCACCCAGTGGCTGATGGAGGCACTGGTGAGGCGCGGAACGCAACTCCAGGTTGCAGTCAAAAGGCATCACAGGAGGATATAGTTTGAATTTCGAACCGAAACAATCGCCTTCACACCCTGGGTGTTGATTGGACCCTATTCACCAGAAAATGTTCTTCAGACAGCGACCGTTATTTCTCTTGTATTTTCGTGGATCTTTCCGTGCTACCATCCCTTGTTCTAGTCATCGTATGGCTACTTTCTGTAAACTACATCCAAATAGTGCACCCTTCCTCCACCACCACCTGTGCCCATCAGCTTCCCGGGAAAGGCCGATCTCCCTTGTATTGGATCCGTCTCAAGTCGAAGTCACAAAACTTAATCGCCATCCTCCAGTGGTTATATTTTCCTACCTTCCCTGACGTTCACATCGATAACCCTTCATTGCGGTATTCAGATAAGCTGGCGCGGCGGATTCTTCCACTATCTTTTTCGATCACTCTCATACATTTGCGTCCGCCTCGCTCGCTCAGCACCCCAAGAACTCAACGGACCCGTTCGGTTTCTTACGGTGGCGTTGAGTGCTTTCAACGAACATTCAGTTTTTCCGAAGTTCCGACTCCAGATTCTTGCGACCCTGGAACCCGTTCGGTCTTCACCTCCCCAACCCTCGGGTTTTTTTCACTTGGGAATCGCGAGTCTCTACCTCCACTTCAGATCTGGTTCGCAGACGCCGAATCAAGGTCAGTGCACGCCTTGATCAAGGGACGACCGTACGATTAGATGGTCCATCCAAATCCGCGCTAGCGTTCGGTGGTAAGCCGGTTTGCCACCAACATGTCGGGATCAGGCCCAGTCCGCTGGGGCCCCGGGCCCAACGCCGCTGTATAGATCCGTGGCCCCAAGACTTCTGCACATAAGCCTAGCCCTGTTGCTGTGCACGGCGCAATAATGTATACCGTGATGTGATCTTGTGAACCATGTATTTCCCTGTGATGGTATTCTCATTGTCGAATGTATGGTGGCGGAAGTCTACGGATAACGTCCAACTTCCAGGAGTGACAACCTAGGAACGTGGTGAGCACCCATTCAATGACAGGCGGGTTACCTCCGGTGTCCTACCTTGTGATTTGTGGGACTCACAGCCAGACACAGGCCAAACCAACGACTCTTTCGTGTTCACCCCCCCTACAAGTTCTTTTCTCGCCGCAGGCCACGGGAAGGGTAAAGCTACAAGTCGTTGATGGCGCAGAACAACGGCGGATGGCTAATTGATCGCTCGTTACTCTTATGGCGCCGGTACCGAGGGAACCTAAACGCCAGAACGGAAGGCAACCCGACTCGAAAATTGGACGGCCTTCACTTCAAACGGGTAAGCTGGTGGTAGAGACACAAAGTGGGTAGGTTTACCAACCCCTAGCGAGCTTGGTATGGTTTGCGCTGAAGCTTGGTTTCTTCGAGTCCTTCCAGCATAACCAAGCCAACGATACATGCTTCGGGTTAGCGAGTGCGATATCACTCGGCGGAGCGTACGTTACCTCTCCAGCCAGACCGACCTGCTCACACGCCTCCGGCATATCACCACCGGGCGGACTGTTCTGCATAGGTAACCTCTGAATGAACGAAGGCGAAAACCGAGGAACGAGTATTTTGGGAATCAGACGACATCGTGGAGGAAGCTTGTAGGTTTTCTTCTGATTAAGCCCTCGAGGATTGTACCCCGCCTCGGGAAAGAAGGCCGTCGGGGGTGGCCTTGGAAGAGACACAAAAGTCATGTGGGATCTTCTAAGCCGCAAAGAGCCGTACAACCCCTCCTCCCGCCTGGCAAGGATTGGATCGGCAATGAAAAAAACATGTCGTAGATGAAATAAAATACCCGAACCAGTGGCGAAAATACCGAGGAAGAATGACCGGTTTCGAGATCCCCATGGAGATCTCAAATCGTCAGCTGTCGGCGGAAATCCTGCCATTGCCCTCTGCATGCAGGTCGAGAGATCCACCTGTCGGGTCACCATGCCATTGCCAATTGGAGATTCGCCTACGGACGTCAAATGCAATCCAACGGAACTCTGAAGGAAGATCAGTTGGGCCGTTTGCCTGAGAACAAAAATGCATGATGCGCTCTCCGCTGGACGATTCCAAGGACCAGAACCGTTTATGTGAATATTTCTCACCCGGGTTTAAAGGGTTATCCGTGCGAACGTCAAAGAAGATAGGAAAATAGAAGCATCGGAGGGTGACGATTGAGTCTTGTGGCTTCGACTTGAGGCGGATCCAATAGAAGGGAGATCGGCATTGTCCGGAGGCTAATTGGCAAAAGTGGTGTGGAGGAAGAATACACGATTTGGATGTAATTTACGGAAGGTACGCATACAACGACTAGAACAAGAGATAGTAGCATGGAAGAAATACAAGAAAATGGCGATCATTGTCTGAAGAGCATTTTCTGGTGAATAGGGTCCATTCAACACCCAGGATATGAAGGTGATTTTTCGGTTCGAATTCAAACCATATCGTCCTGTGATGTCTTTTGACGGACACCTGGAGTTCCATTCTGCGCTTCGCCGGTACCTCCGTCAGTCGCTGGGTGGGGTTTCTCGCCTCTTGGAGGCATCTGATCACGAGCGTCGCTGTTGGATCTTCCTCTCATGCTGGCGGCTCTCTGTTGTAAAGCGAGGACGGGATCCGGAGGAGACATTTTCGTGTCCGTAACGGCTTGACCAGGGTTAATGACCCAATAATGCCAGCTAAAGTATGATAATCCTCAATACAGGCGAACCGGACGATGGATTTGACTCGGAAACGCACTGCTTAAGAATCATGTAAAACGACGCTCCTAGGAATGACCCCAGGCATGGGCCAACCCAGTACTAAGCCAATACGTGAGGAGAAAGAGCGTTGCAAAAGAAGTCGTACGCACCACCCAGTGTGTTCCGTATGGGAACCCGGTCACAACCGCAGGTCCAAACGCACGCGCGGTGTTCACGGCACCGCCAGTATAGTATATCGACCAGCTGGGAGAGGGAATCAGTCCTGCCCAGGGGGCGTGATATGGAGGAGCTCGTACAGTTCGCAGACAAAGAGAGTAAGCCCGATCCCAACCTACGATGTTCAGGGGAAAACGTCGTTAGTGGCCAAAGGAATTGCTCTCCAGTGAACCAAGCCCACCGGTGCAAACGGGGTCACTTGGTGTTTCTCGACAGCAAGCATCAGGACCGCGAGAACCAGATATGACGTGACGAACATTTCGATGAACACTCCTTGGGCGGGGTTGATCCCCTCCTGTAAGCTAGTGCTACCAACAGCATAAAGCCATCAACGCCGGTCATGAGCGAGGCAAAGAATCTACTCACTTGTAGCTACACGGGCCAGGCGAGAGTGCCAGGATAACCGCGGCGGCGGCGATTGCACCGGCGAGCTGAGCGATGCAGTACAGCACAAACCTCACAGGGCCAATGACTCCTGTGAGGAATAACGCCAAACTGACATTCGGATTGAATAGCCCTCCAGTGACGCGGTAAAACAACCACGCAGACACCAGGAGACTGAAGCCGAAATTGACGGAGGCTATGAAGACGTTGAGGGCGTTAGGAGCAGGTTGACCAACCCCTCCAGCGGATGTTGTAGCTTGTACTCCTCCATAAGCGAGGGTGAGGAAGAAGAAGGTGCCGATGAACTCGAGAAGGGCACCGCAGAAATCCTGTTTGATGTTCGCGAAGAGAGCGCGGGTGCGAAAAGGCATGGGTGCTGAGGGGATTATCGAGAGGGAGATAGGGGACGGGGTCGATTACCTTTGCGATATATAAGGGGTCCGGATGACGGGAAGAATATTATGTGGAGCAGACCCATGTCAGATGCGACTGGAACTAGTCCGGGGTCCGTCTGTTCAAGTGGCTACAAATGTACGTTCAGCGGCACCTCCGACGGACAGTCCACCATGTAGAGTCTCAGAGAATATCGTGCTTGTGAGATGAGCTCCATGCAGTCACTGTTCTCCACTCTCCATTTTCGCACGGTTGGTCTCGCTTGTCCACCTCAACCGAGCACGACATCGAGAACAACAACATTCTTCGCCTTGTTTAATTATTGTACATTCTACGTAGAACTATGTGTGTTTCATATATACTCGACGCAGTCGATATCATGGTGTTGGAAAGCAAGAAAGACAGCCGATTACAATAAAGAACAGTAAGGTGCGCGTCGTAATCCGTCGTAATCTCTGTCGTAAAGAATCCGATGCAAACCTGGTGAAAAGAATAACAGGATATCATAGGGGGCATGAGGTTTAAACTCGGAATCTAATTTGCTTGGCACGGGGTTCAACCTCGTGGCGCTACGAGGCCGTGCTGTGTCTCCTGGCTTCCTCAATGCTGCCGCGACTCTTGGACACCATCGCACTCCGACGCCTCTTCTCGGCGGTGCTGAGCCAGGGCGTGCCACCGCGGAGTCCACCGAACTCCGCATCAGCTTGCATTCCATCGTCATCATCTGACGCGACGTCAAGGACCTCCGGATCATCAGGGAGTGGAGACACCGCTTTCCGTTTCACCTTGCGTGTTCCAGACGACGGTTCGCTCGGATTAGATGAGGAGGATGATGGCGGTCGGGATTCAGTGGGTGAGTCTTCGCGTTCGCGGATAGAGGCTGATGCCCGCTTGAGCGTGGGGACGGACAGGTCGGGCTTCCTCATCTTCCTGGAATTGAACAAGATAAGAGGCAATGGGTGAGGAACGCGAGGAGTGCATGCTCACGTATTAAGCTTCGGCTCCGCGTAATTTACACTCTTCCTCACTCTTCCGGTGCGCCCTGTTACGTTACTGACCGGATCAGATTCCTTGACCAAGGTGTCGACCTCAGGAGGTGGTGAGCTTGATACCCGAGGAGTAGGTAGGTACCCAGTGGCAGGTGTAGACGGACAAGGGGTGGTGGGTGCTGTAGATAGGAACGCCTTTGTCGAATTCGTCCTCAACGACGTCGCAGAAGTTGGGACTTCAGACGCTGAATCTAGATCGTCAGGGCGGTCGACATCTATATACACACGGTAACCGTCAGTCTCACTTCCATCGACATGAAATCAGAATAGAAAAAACGTGCCAGTGGTGTCCAACGGAGATAAGAAATTTGTCTTCTGCGGAGAGTTCGTGACATCCTTTAAACGAGATGTGGCACATTCCAAAACCAAAAGCACGTTATCCTCCTCTCTCTCCCTTCTCTTCGATTTCTTCCTTTTCTTGGGAATCTCCAACTCTGCCTCTAGTTCTTCCTCTTGTTCGTTCAAAACCGGAAAGACGACATCATCCTCAACCAGGGGCACAGGATCCTGTGTGACGGCCAGCTCAGGAGGAGGGCTGAATGGTGCTTCGGTAGGCTTTCCAGAAGCTATCAGACCGCTCTGACGCCGGGAGACAGACTTCTTCTTTTGCCTTGGTTGGGGCTCTTCGACCTCGACAGGTGCAGAGGGGACACTCGGCTTCGCGGGGATTGGCAGCCGTGAAGACTTTCTTCGGGCAGACAAGGTGGGAGGGTCAACCTCGACCTCATCTTCTTCAGTAATCTCCGGAAAACCGGGTGGGCGAGCGATACGAGGCTGGGCTGGGGGCGGGTTGTTGGGTTGTGGCCGGGACCGGACAGTTGGAACTGGGGGCGATTTGGGGTTCCGTCTGCCTGCGGGGACCTTGTGGGATTCACGTAGGGAGCCCAGTTGGCTCATGAGCGTCATGACCTGCGTGGATCGATAACGGGAGATTGAATTGAGCGTGAGTCCGGCGGCAAGTTGATGGGGGAACAGATACGAGTGGGGGCGGGAGAACGTACAGCTGCTTCAGCATCGGCCATTATTGACCTGGACCTGTCCTTTTCCCGCCTGAGCTGGGCAGAGAGGGCGATCTCCGATGAACGGAGGCGGAGATTCTCAACGTTAAGTGCGGAGATTTGTGCATTGAGCTCCTCGATTTTCACACTGAGGGTGGAATTTAATCTGGGGAGGGATTCTGATCAGCCACATGGCGCGGTCGGGAAAGTCTGAAGGGATACTTTGTGATGTGTTTGTTGGCGAGCAGGAATCGTTTCTTGACTGCGCGGGGGTGGTCAGGGAGGTGTTGCGGCCAGCAGGTCTCATTAGCTTACAGTTCTCGAACTCGAGGAGAGCGTCGTTCTGCCGGATGTTTATAGAGACACGCGATTCCCTCCTGCTCATTGTTTGGTGGCCCAGGGTGCGCGCGTCGCCTGGCTCGCTCGTCGTCAATGGGTGGACTGGGCCGCGGGCTGAGGGGGATGTTGAGGTTCGGTATGAACCACGTGTTCGGGCCTTCTCGCGTGGACCGCTTCTGATCTCTTCCCAGTCACCTTCAATGTCCACCCGCTGACCACGGCCCAGGCAGTCACCACCATGTACAATCACCATGGCCAGACCATGTACACCCCCGTTTTTCCCACTGCCGGGAAATCGAACCCCCTTGCCAGATCCCTCTCACACCTCCACCTCGCGCTCGCCTCCATCCCTGCCGAACTTGCTCCTCCTTCTCGACCACCATCCCCAGGATTCAACTCGCGTCGTCAGGTCGTATACGACAACGTCCGCGCCGCCTATAACGCAGCCGGAGGTCAGACCTCTCACGGTGGTTGGAGCCAGGTTTACCGGCTGGTAAACATGACTTGCACACGCTCCAGATTCAAGAAGTCCGCCACGCGGATTGAACGCAAGGATCCGGAGGAGGGTGTCCCCTGGATCCTTGCCGAAACCGAGGAGGAATGGGCAGAATGGGAAAAGGCTCGAGAGAAGGTCAGATCCAAGCTCAGGAGAACGGATACCGAGGTTGTCGACCAACAAGGTCATCCCTCTGCTTCTGTTACATCGTCCAAACAGATTAAGTTACGGGACAAGGTCGCCAGTTGGAAGGCACAAATTGATAGGTCGTTCCACGAGGACGAAGATATCATTCATGAACCCAAATCATCTAACCCGGCCACCGTGAGAGGCTCGCAGCCATCCTCAACGAAGAAACGCGCCTCCCCCCTTAATTTTCCAGTCGTAAAACCTTCCTCTCTTAAGGTTCACAAGAACAACAAAGCAAATGGCAAGGCGAAACAGGAATCCTCCAAATCTGTCCCCCAACCCGATCTGGATGGTCGCAGATCTCCCACTGTCGAAGCCCGGACGAATCCCACCTCTGTTCCCAATAGGAAACCCCCGTCTGAACGAAAGCAAGATGCGCCCGAGTCGGTAAGGTCACTCGTATTGTCTAAGTGCACAGGTGACTCAAACTACCGGATCCTGTTAGGCATTGGTTCCCCCATCATTCTCGCAAGCCGTCACTTCGACTCCCAAGAAGCGACCCGGGGTGCTGGATGATACATCCATTTCGGTTGATGCTCTGCCCCCCTTCTCACCGCCACTGAAGGCTGGCAGAATCCCCCCGCTTGGGTTGACAACCCCTGAATCCCAGGAAGCGCAAAGAGCCGCAGCGAAGAAACGATTCCGACCGCTCTCGCCGCCAACAACCGGGGGTGAGCCAACTGGTTTGACGTATAATGATACTCTTCCCTCTGCGAAACGACGAAAGACTGCAATGACACCTCTTCCCGCCACACAGCCGGCTCCGCCACCCCTACTTGGGCGAGATGTTCCCAGGAACTTCGTCACCCCAACGAAGAAACAGGGTGTCTTTGGACCTGGCCCTTCAACAAGCAAGTCAATGGGAACCCCAGTAAGACCCCTTGGTGCCGCGGGGGGGTTCGAGGATGTGGACGACGTGGAAGTTGTGGGTCGCGTTACCCCAAGAAGGAGAGAGCGGAGCCTGACGCCACTGTTGGCCTCCAGCCATAAGGTCATGCCACGACCGCGACCACCCTCGAGGAAGTCTTCACCTCTGAAAAAATCCCGGGCACCTCCCCTTGAGGCCACTGAGATGGACGATGATGACGAGGATCTGATACCTCATGGGTCACCAAGGGCGTATTTCTCCTCGCCGGCCTCTTCAACTTCGTCAACCTCTGCGCCGAGGAAGAAGGGACTGTTGCCACCCCCTTCGCCCTCCCTTTTTGCCCTTGATCACCCGAATCCCAACTTCACAATGAACCCAGAAGCCTTTGTCCCTCTCTTTACGAGCACGCAAAACGGCCCAGACGGGGACGGTTCTGGGGGAGGTGGCGGGCGAACGTTGAGTAGGAAGGGAACTGGGGGCTCTGGGGGGCTTTTTAAGTTTAACTCACAGTTCGATGTGGATAAGAACGTGGATGAAACTATGGCATTGCTGGAGAAGGATATGGATACTGACAACTGGTTTGTAGACTTGGGCGGAGATATAGATCTGGCTGTCGAGGTAGATGGTTGAAGCGGCTAATGACCTGACCCTGGTTTGTTGATTTGGATTGTACGAGAAGCGAGATTACACCGTGCTGCGTTATACTGTCTTACTAGTTTGGCACTCTTAGTGGTAGAGTGCAGGGATGCTTCGTTTTCTCGTTTTTATTGTTTGTACGTGTGGATGAACAATGTAAGAGATCAAGACTACGCCTACGTCGATAAAGTGAAGGCAGACCAATTTTAACACGCGTTAAGCGTGCCATGCCTTGGCCACAAGCTCCGTAAGACCTAAAAGTCGAACGACTTCGGATCAGTGATCAACTTTGGAGGGGTGGAGGCGGAGGTACCGACCAATGTCTTCGGTGTTGAACTGGTAAACGCCAACCAACACGCCGACGGTCGTAGCCCTCAGAACCCAGGTGAGGGTTGGGCCGAGTTTGGGGAACTTGCGTGGATGTACATAATCCACCAATAGCGAGTCAAACTTTGCCACAAAACGATCCCCGAAACAAAAAAACAAAGGAGCGATTAAGTTGCGAACGGCATCACAACCAACCGTGGAAATGGGAGCGTATTTGGTTAGCCCAACATTCACCGAGTTTGCAAAAGAATGACATACGCCAATGTGACTGTGCATGACCAAGGAGACACCCAAGATTCCATCCAAGACGGGGTAGACCGAACCACTGGTGACGAACGCGGCGCCAGTCATGGGAAGGAGGGAAGCGGCGAGGAGCCTCTCGAATGCCCAATGGTACGATCCGTGGCTCTTGTTCGGTGGAGGGAAAGTCGTAGGATCGTTCACGGTTCCTTTGTAAATCGCTACAGGCACGAGAGGAGGCATCGAGCAAGCCAGAAACGACGGATGACGCGGAAAAGAGAATCAGCGATTACGAGAAAGAGGGATTCCCTGGGAGGAGGACGAGGACGAAAGACAGAAAGAACTCACGACCACCAGGGACATACTTGAACTCTCCTTCCTCCTGGGTGGCAGCCGTCGTGCTCGCCTGAGCCTTACGAAGCCATACGGCACTAGCTAGAGTGGGCTGCCTCGCGAGATGCCGTGGCAAAGTCGAGCGCAGCAAGAGTGAAGTCGACATCGTTCCGGTTTCTCAAGATTACTGTTGGGAGGAGGGATACACGAAGGACTGGTCCTCTTCCGCACCCGGCCTCCCGGAATCGCACCGACCAATCACATCGGCCGTATGAAAAACATCCACGTGATAAGCTCCTTTCCATTCGGCCGAAATCAAAATGTGCAATTCGAACGCAAACAAACGAGATTATGCAAGTACAAGGAAAGCAAATAGGCTAGGGCTACAAAGAACTGAATATAGTAATAGGATACGAGGTCAAATGGCCTTTGTTAAACTTGGATCAGGGGTATCATCCACTCATGGATGCGAAGGGTTTTCTAAGGATATTCCAACACCCCTCGCAGAAACGGGAGAAAATGGCGAAACCGAACCGGCCAGTTTCGGGCGAACTGGGTATCTGTTGTGTGGATGGCTCCAAGGTGGTAAGCCAGCCACAGGAGGCACTGGACAGGTTTCTGGAGACGTAGCCAGCTCCAGGGAGTGCAAGTAAGGAGAAGGCTCCGATCCAGGAGAGTGGGAAGATCTTCTGAATTGGCGCAGAAATGTCTTGTCTCTCGTTCAAGGATGAGAGGGGATCGTCCGAGCCCGTCTCCGAGGCGACTGGAGATGGATCGGGGATGTGTTCAGGAGCATCGCTTGACGGAGGCAAGTCCATGTCGTCCGCCCCCGGAGGCGGACTTTGGGTGAGTAGGCGAACGGTAGTCGGGACGGTGGAGGTGATGAATTGGACAGGGGTGGCTTGGATTGTGGAGATGGCGGAGTGATCATTTCCGATACCGGGTGCCGGGGCAGGCGAGGGATTGGAAGCAGCGTGACCGAGAGGGTCCCGGACGAAATCCTGATTCATCTCTAGCCACTTGTTGAGGACCTCGACCATGAACGGCCAATCTGCATAGTGTCGCCCTGCGACAGAATCGATGGCTGCCTGGTACGAAGCAACCCTATCGTTGCCGGTGACGCGTGAAACTCTTACGCTGACCCTGCAAGCGGCTCTTAGAATACAGAATTCCGGGAAGCGACGCCCCATCTGGGACGACCAGTCAGGTGGCTGGACTCGTCTGAGAGAAGAAACCGCGCTTACGAACTGGATGATGTTCTTTTGGATGATCCACTGAACATCGGGGCCCGAGTACGTTAAGGATTCTCTAGGGCCATGACTCTGCCCCGGCTTTCTGGTCGACCTTCTGGATTTCTTGGTGGCCATGACAGAAATCGATGATGCACAGTTTCACGGGGATGAGGCGAAGAGGGGTGGAAAAGGGCACGGTCTCTCGAAGCCTTTATAAGGGGAATACAAACAGAGGGCCAGGACTGTGGCGGTGGGAAGGAACTCAGGATTCCAAGGACCATGTCGACGACCGAACAAAGGAAGAGGATATAAAGCGCCCGAGCGAATGGTCATGGGTGATTGAACAAAAGGACCATGGACGGTCCGCAGGGAACCGTTGACCAACCAGAACCAGATAACGCATTCCAGACCAGCGAGAGACGGTGCATGTATCCCCTGAGCGCAGCCAGGATACGAATCGCAGACACAAGCATCCCCTGAGACCCAAGAACCGGCGGTGCGAGCGATCGCTGTGATGGGGCCGGATGGGGCTATGCCATGGTGGAGGGGGAGAGTTCAGGCTCCGACCGAATGATTTCAGACTCCGGTGGTACGACCTTGCGGCCACAGGCACCACGTTTCACCAACCTCACGACCACTCAGAGTTTGGCTTCTCAAGTCGTCGCTGTCCAGCTCTCTTCACCAACGCCGTCTACGCGCAACTCTCTGCTAACGTCTTTTTGTGAACGCACGAAGGATATCTCTCCTCCCCTAATCTATACATTATGTCCGAAATTCGCAGGAAGTTGGTCATTGTCGGTGATGGTGCTTGCGGAAAGGTGAGTGTTGCTCCCGCCTCGACCCGGGCCGGCGCGGTCGTGTGCCCTGATGAGCCAGGAAGGATATGCTGACGGGACGTTTGTGCTGCGCCGGAATCTAGACTTGCTTGTTGATCGTCTTCTCGAAAGGAACTTTCCCTGAGGTACGTCCAAGTTTGATCAAATGTGCTCTCAGAGGGTGCATATATTGCCCCTTCTGTGGAGACCGCGCGGTGTTTGAGTTTTGGCGTCCTCATCTGAAACGCCGCCGGCTAGGTCTATGTCCCCACTGTATTCGAGAACTATGTGGCCGATGTCGAGGTAGACGGGAAGCACGTCGAGCTTGCCTTGTGGGATACGGCTGGACAAGAGGACTATGATCGTCTCCGCCCGCTCAGCTACCCCGACTCCCATGTCATTTTGGTCTGTTTCGCCATCGACTCCCCTGACTCGCTGGAAAACGTTCAGGAGAAGGTATGTAGCGCGCGCCCGACTCGATGACCTTGTGGGCTGACACGGTTGTGCAGTGGATCTCGGAGGTCATGCACTTCTGCCCCGGCCTCCCGATAATCCTGGTCGCCTGCAAGAAGGATCTCCGACGTGATCCAAGGGTGGTCGATGAACTGAGGAAGACGAACCAGAGGCCAGTGACCCCTGAGGAGGTACGTGGTGACAGCACTCGGGCCAGGATACGGTTCTGACTAGGATGTGGGCAGGGGATGGCTGTGGCACAGAAGATTGGCGCCAAACAGTACCTCGAGTGTTCTGCTCGGACTGGGGAGGGAGTTCGGGAGGTGTTCCAGTACGCGACGCGTGCTGCTCTCCTTACCAGGAGCAAGGGCAGCAAGAAGAAGTCGAGCTGTGTCGTTTTGTAACGGTTGTCAGATGGATTTTCCCCCGCACTCGGTGGTGGAGGGTGGTGCGAAAGGGAAATGACGACGGGGCGGCAAGTGCGTCCCGGGACTCGGTCTCCCCCTTTTTTTTCTTGATCCATCTAGCCGAGCGTTGGTGGTCTGTAGCTCGGCTGCGTTGCAATTTTTGTTTATGTTTTCGGCTGATTGAATTCCTGTTCCCGTTTGGAGCAATATGACGACGGAGCGGGTGTGACACTGGCTGGACCTGGAGCGTTCGGCGATGAGGACCGCAGCCGGCTTAGTGGCCTTGTCACCGGGGACCAACTTTGAAGGGCAAGGTGGTGAAATGAACGCGCCGAAGAACGGGGACTGAGCTATAGATGCCGGAGGGGGCGGCGACCCGAGCTTGTCTGGCCAGACGGCGAATTTTATGATTGGGCGATCGATGAATTGAGTAACCGGTCATTGTCCGTTTATCATCCTGGGCCGCAACAGTTTTGACTCCTGTCTGGGGCGCCTCATGTTCGCTCCCTCCGTCGGCATGCACAATAGACACTTTGAGTTTGTATATAAGTGCTCCCCCAGCAGCCGCCTGCTCCTCCATCTCGCCCTGCGCTGCACCTGAGCCCCGCCACCGGCCCCCGCGTGAGTCCCGTCTCTTCCCTCGCATCCCCATATCCGTTTTCTCTAGTCCTGCCTCGTGTTTGATCGCTCTGCCATGTTGCACACTTCTTCCTGATCTTCTCCCCGCCCTATTTCACATCCCCCCGTATATAAGCGATGGTCATCCTCCCCCTCCAGCCCCCATCGCGATCTCCTCCCTCATGCCTGCTAACGTCCTCCTCGCGAACAGGCCCTCCCCGCACGCCTTGTCCAGCCAAACCTCCCCCTCGTCTGGCTACCCCCACTCTGACTGGCAGCATTGCTCCCCCCCAGAGGCTTGGGTGCGCTGCGATCTCCCTCTATCGCACCCGATGTGTCCTCATCCTCTTTTTTTTCCCACCAGCTATCTGGCACCGGCTCGTCCACACCGATGCCCAACGAATTTTCGCCAAATCAGGCAAGTGCTTTGACCCGCGTCCGGCTTGGTCCCTGTGGCTGACGCGCGTGCACGTCCCCAGGCATCCGGCTTGGGCTCTTCCTCCCTGAGCTCTGCCCTCGACGAGGACTTGACACGACCACGGAGGAACAGAGAGAGCGCGTCTCCTCCGTCCTCCGGTCGTGTGTCCCCTCCCTCGCCCGGCTGTGTCCGGATAGCCCAATCTTGCAAGCTTTCGCCTGCGCGCGAGGTCATCCACTTCCGCTACCAGTCGCAACTCGGAATACCGGTCGACTCCCTGCTTGCCGGAACGAGGCAAATCGACTACTGTGACAGTCTGTTGAATGCGCCGTCCGGAAGCTCGAGCCTCATGCACATTGCCGTCAGTAATCTCCGCGTCGCTCATTCATCACCCCCTCATAACTGACATTTTCATCAGTGGGAAGGCTACCCTTCAGCTCGCTACTGTGTTGCCGTCAAGGGAAGACTGCTTCGCTTCACTGTCCAAGGCCTCGGCAAGAGCGTAGCGGACAATATCCAACACTACGTCGCCACCAACAAGATTTCATTGCCGCTGAACAAGATCGTTCTCGTGGCATTCGGCCGCGGTAGCTGCGGTGATGACGACTGGGTCGCTGTCGTCGACAAAATTCCATGAGGAACTGTTTTTGCGCTCGGTATCGCCGCAGTTTCCCGCACCTCACTACAACCTTTACTTGCACCCCCCCATACACACCCACCCACTGCAATACCTCGTTCCATGACTGCACTCGTAATGATGCCCCCCCTTCGTCAAAATGTTTTGTTCGTCGCTTTCGGATGGCAATTTAGCACACCAGCACCAGCCCCTCCCACACGACCTCCGTCTCTCTCTCTCTCCCGCATAAGTAGATATCACTGTGTACATACATATTACAGCTGTAATAGTAAGCAAATTGGAACCCTTCTTTTGGGGCTCCACTTATGGTCTTCTCGAATTCTACGCTTCGAGTTCTCCCAGATTTGAATTATTTGCGCGCATTCCATCAACGCTGCATTTGGGGGGATGATGGGGCACACGCTGGCGATCACCAGGCGCTCGATCCCTGTGATCAACAAACGATCCATAGGACACACGGTAATGGCCGGTTATCAGAGGCAAAATGCTTGCCGCTCGTAAAATCATCCCAAACTGCCAGACAAGCCACGTTGGCCGAACATCCCAACGGTTTCATCCCTAAGCTTGCGCCCGTCAGATGCGTGCCAGCCTTGCACCGTTCGTGGGTTGCGAAAGGTGCCGCTAATCAAGGCACACGAGACCCACCTCCCCTCCGTTACGTGAGGGCCCTTAACCGTTCAATTGGGGTAGTGGTGGTAGTAGCAGTAGTAGGTTTACCAGACTCTCTATTCGAACAATTGAACAAGGGTTCTGGCAACTGCTCGGCTAGTTCTGTTCAGTAATGTGTTGCTCCGGAAGCAGTCTTCCCTCAGGTGGCTGCCAGCCCAGCGTTCCGTTATCTCTGTTGGGAAACATCAGGCTTCTCGGTTGTATTACGCCACCGCCATATGAGTTGGACTTCGGTGGTTGCTGGCACCGTCGTATACGCTGGAGACAATCGCTGAGGTAAAAATGTTTAAAGTTTCCTGATCCATGACTCGGCTGTCCATTGCTTTCATTTTTGCCGTGGGATTTTCATCACCAGGCGGGTGACGTTCCATATTGCCATTCAGCTGACCCACTTCTCATGTGGCCTGGAAGAGTGAGACCACTTGAAGGTCGGGCTGCGCGCGTTTCAGAATATTCCGCTCATACCCTTTTATCTCCGGATCCTCTGCAATTGGTTAGCGTCAGATTTCAATCTCGCCGGATGAGATCGAGGGAACGAAAATTTCGCCGGCGGGTCTGGTTGCCGCAGGCTCCCGGTGGCCTTTCTGACCACCGGCCTCGCGGTGGCTTTCGCCAATCAGGCATGGCTCCGGTCGGTTGTCTCCCGGAGCCAACGGCCCCAGGTTCCATGTTGACCGGCTCGGACGGTGCCCACACGAGACGTAAGGGGTGTGTCAGGCGCAACCTCGCCTTCGCTGTCACAGGACGAGCGTAGGAAACCCGTTCCCCGCGAAGTAGGGGCCTCAAGGCCTCTCTCTCGGCTAAACCTTATGACTGACGTGAGACATCCCACGGGTGCTTACGACGGCCACGACACCGAATGGATGCTCGGCGCCGAGGACCGAAACCTCGGTAAGCCTTCCACGGAACGTGTCCCGAGTTGGAAACGAGCTGCAGACCGAAACGAGCAAGATTCTACGCTCGAGACCACAGCGATCGATCCCGAGTCTAGCACTTTTGCCCGGATATTCACCGGTTCGCCGCATTACAGCCTAGCGCACGTGGGGGGGAACAAGGGGATCAGGGGCGAGGATCCCGTTTGGTGGGTGGCCGCTGCGGTGACGTTCGTTCGACATCCCTGCTGCCTGCCTCGTGTATCAGCGGTGAGAATCCTCGCTGGTGATTCACCACCACGCATTGCCTGTCTCCATCGCATGCCCAAGCCGAACTACGTCGGCCAACGTGTCATCAAGCGTCTAGTTCACCGGTCGATAATCAGAAGCACCGCCCATCGAGAACAACAGACCTCGACTCCCCACCACCACCATCCACTATCCCCCCTCAGGCATCGCCGCCAGCTGGGATAAGGTTCCCGGACCAAAATACAGATACCAATGTCGACGATTTGGATTATCGCCCCTTCTCACGATCCCGGCCGATCTACGGGTTGCCACCGTCCACACGTCCGGGCGGTGTTCGACACGGACCGGAACATGCCAAAAACGTCTTCCATATTACGGGCTTTCAAACCCAAAATGCTTTGCACGGGGATCAGAATGCACTTGCTATCAATCCCAGCTGGAGGACCGGATCATGCAACCCGGTCGGCCTTCTTCCTCAGTTTGGGACTTGGGAACCTTTGGAGCAGCTCGGGCGCGAGTCTAACGATTCTTTCGCCTGTCTGGCCTATCCAGCGGTCCGTTCACGTCATGAAATCGGACCTTTTTCGCGGAGGAAGCGCAGTGTGTGTTGTGTTTCGTCTGTTACTCTTATCCCCTTTCTGTCACAACCTTTCACCGAACGCCGGCAGTTGACGTGCGGTTACCAGGGTTTACGCTGGGTATACAGCTGTCGGCGTCAGGTATCTATATTTTTTACATTCGTTGAGAGCTTGAATGATCCAACGGATGACCCTGCGATGGTTTGGATCAGTGGAGGCCGGTTGACTGCCTCTCCAACCTTCCCAGACGCGATTGTTCACATCAGAACCTTATTGCGACCCCTGTTGAACTCTAGGCCCCGGCGGGATTCCGGAGATTGGCCTATTCAATTACAGGGCTGTGGGTACGAGTCCGGTATTGTCTGTGAACTTGGGGAGTCCGTCTAATCAGACGTAATCGCTTACCTGTTTCCTCCAGGATCGTAGGTCCTTGTGTGATGGTGTGCCGGCGGGAAACTGGGAAAGGAACCCCACCCATGGGTCGGGAATTCCAATATCGTCTTCATTGACCGGCCTGTGGGTGTCGGCTTCTCGTGCGCAGACTCGAACGAGGAGATGGTGCGTGATTGTGTTGGTTTTCAGTGTTCAGTTCAGCGTTATTACATTCCTCCAAACTCATCACCGTTCCGTCTTCCAGGGTTGCTCGGAGTTGGCCGCGAAGGACAGGGGTGATCTTCCTCTCAACCTTTTTCGAACGTCCCCGGAAGAACGCATTCCACCTTTTCGGTGGGTCGTATGCGGTATAATTTGGCGCCACCTTGATACCCTCTACCCTCATTTCTCACACCACCGGAGCATTCAGGGTCTATACATACCGTTGTTTGCGTCGGCGATTTGGGATCAGAACCCCATGTTGATTGCTGCCGGGCTGAAACCCATTAAAGTCGGCTTTGTGGCCATTGGTGAACCTTCGAGGTGTAACTCAGAGACGCGAGAGCGTAATTCATCGGCTTGTGTGGCGTTCGCAGACATGGAACACCTGACGGTGTCGTTTTACGACGTTTGGTGCACCAGCGCACTTGTACCCCCGTTCCTGGGGATCAAGTTGGCCCAGCGACTGTTCCGGACCTTATTGTAGCTGACCACCTACATCTCATTTGCCAGGGCGAATCAAATATTTGGACACCTCTTACGCCATTCCTCGCGCTCGCATTAAGGCTTATGTGGGTACAACGCCGCCAGCAGGTTCCAGGGGTCCCGCAGGAAGCCTCTGCGATAGCAAAAGATAGCCCCTTGCGATTTATTTCTGTTGCCGGCCCCTGGATCCGTTGACTGGCCCTGGTATGTTTGGGACTTTTCGGGCGTCCTCTGCAATCTCACCGGGGAGTGATTTGCCGACAGACTGCGGGATCTGCAATCTCCTTGATGTTGGTTGTCATCCGGCCATCAAGGAACGGGTCACACTCCTCGAACGAGTGTCATGTGTGGAAGGAAACTGACGCCGGATTTCCATTTCGTTTCTAGCCACCTCGTTCATTTCCCATACAACCGGACATCCAGGACCGACTCGGGGTTGACCACAGGACTCGAAACTTTTCGACGCTCCCCTCCAATGTAGCCTGGTCGTTCACGGGGAGTTCCGACACATGGATCTTTGACCCCGGTCACTATGTCGAGGTATTGGTCAGGTGCGAAGTCGGAACCTTGCATTTTAATGGGAACCAAGGTACGGTATATGACTGCCATGGCGCCGAGCAGTGGGTTGATGGATTGGAGTGGATTGGTCGCCGGGAGTTCAACGAGGCGGAGAGAGAAGGCCGGGTTGCCAATAACGAGTCTTCTGGGTGTAATTTGATCCCACCTCTTTTGTCTTTCGACTAGGTGCGAGGAACGAGTTGTATTGCAAGTTCAGTGTCCTCCCATACTCGAAAAGACGTTTATCGACCTGGCGTCCGGTATTCAACAACGCTTGGTCTACGACGGACAATCAGGTCGAGGTGTACCTTCCCGTCAAGCGCCGGCCGGCCACCAAGGAACTCTAATGATCGTGGCCGAAAATGCATTTTTATCTTGCATCACCGTGCCACTCTCTCCTCCCACCACTCCCGGCGGATTCCCATCAAAACATTCAATTTGCTCGACCGAGAATAGAAAGGAAGGAAATAGACCCGAATGATAATCACTGTTGCCTGTTTGCTCCTCGACCAATCAGAATCGATCTACAAACTCTCTACGTCCTTGCACCACCGGCTTATTCATCCAGCCACCTGCACCTGTGACCACTTGTCCGTTGTGAATCTTTCCCCTGCTGCCCCCCTCCCAATTAGGAGCGACCTATCACCCCGGGAGATTTGTGCAGGGACATCATCAACATTCATTCCTTGGTTTCAACCTGTGATCCCTTGCACCCGTGTTCCTTCCGTTTGAGAAGAGAACATCACCCCCGGTGATTTATACCTTATCGTAAGCGTTACAGGCTTTATAGACATTCAACGGTGCGGCAAGCGTGCATGTGATATGCCCGAGTTGCGCCGCGCTACATCTCGGCACGGCTCTTTCTGTGGATGGTATGAATGTCGTGCCCCCGGTGGCCCCCCCTTTTTTTTCAGCTATCCGAAATTCATGCGAATTTGTCAGGCCGAGGGCCGAACGCATCATGTCACCAGGATGAGGAGACGCTTGGGTGTGGTCATTCCCCCCACGGGCCAAGTCGCCGTACTTTACCACCATCTCTCGATCAAATTGATCACTCCGGGATATTGTCTCTGGGGTAGTTATTCTCTTAGACATATGGGGTCTAGACATGGTTTTGGACTACTGGGATAACAGAAAACTACTCGGAACGCTCGACATGTACAATGAAGAGAAAAGCTGCATTCTTGCTTCTAGACGTTCTCTTCGCTTATCTCCCGCACCAACGGGTCACACGCATTGGCCCCCCCCCCCGACCGACCGAGAATCACCTCATCCTCCGTTCAGGTTGGCGCGAACAACAAAAAAAGACTGGTCTTGCCTCGAGTCGCGTCTGGTTTTTACCCGGGATTGATTATCGCTTACGGCGTATATGGGGTTCCGGAGCATTACGTTCAGGGGGGTTATCACAATTCCCGGTCGGAATCGAGCAACTTGTGTGTGTGTGTGTATGTGGGGAGCCAAGTTTCACCCAACACCACACCACCCTCCCTCCACATACATTCACTCCGCTGCGCAGCGCTCGGAGCTACTGACTAAAGGGTTTGTGGCGAGAATGGGGGATGGAGAGGTCCGTACATACAATGCAAAAGAAGAAAAGAGGGCCTGGTCAATAGACGATAAGCATTCCGGAAGGGGGATCAGTTGATTCTGATGGGATTTCCCCCCCTCCTCCCCCAAGGGGACGCCACGCCTCCCACCGCGGGCACTCTACTTTCTCTAGCCTTTCGCTTTCAACCTTCCTGAACGGGACTTCCTTGTTCCCAGTTTGTCGTTGACTCTTCTGGGTTCTGGCTTCTAGCGTCCCACCTGCCAAAGTTCTTTTCATTTTCGTTAGACCTTCCACCAAACACGATGCAGCGCTATCGTCCATGTCTTTCGTCAAATTTGTCCCGTCGTCGAATACGCCGCGCGGTGAGTAGGCGCCACACGTGTGCCGTGGCATCCTGGAGACGAATACATACCTGGCTTCAAGTCTAGGATTTTACGTGAATATCTGATGGGCCCAGGCATCGAGGCGAAAGACGTGCGCCTACTACGGGTTTGGGGGGGAGGGAGGGGGGGGTAGGCAGCCGCCGAGCAGCATCCGAGCCTATCATCGACCGGCCGGCCGCAGATAAGACACTCAAAACCACTGTTCAGTGGGGACTCTATATATGTTCAACACACGCCCGGTAACTATTAGCTCGTATCTGAAAGGGGGGGAGATACGGGTGAACAGCCCGTCCGAACAGCAACGCCGGCGTCTCGTTAGCAAGGCTGACAGGGCGGCGCCTTGTTCGTCGGAGATCTTTTCCCATCTGAATTATTCCACTTCATCTGTACGACACACCGTCAGGCCACGCTGTGGCTACTTTTGATGAACGGATTTTCCTCATTAAACCATTCTACCGTGGGAGCACCCAAGGCGTAACCGGTAAGCACAAGGGTGAAGAACCCCGTTACGTTTTATTCCGTTGCACTCGTGACGAAAGCCTAGCGTCGGGGTAATCTCAATCTCTCCGAACGAAATGGACCACGCCCGTATCGCATTGATCGTCGCTTTTTTTCCCCGTACCCGAACACCTTTTTTTTTCCTCCCGATCACCCTAGCGATTATCATACCCATCGTCTCCCACGGCGCGAGTCTTGGTCATGCTGAGAGGGTTTAGAGCGTGGTGTTCGCAAACCACCGCTGCACGAGGTCGTGAACTTCACGAGATTTGTCCACCTCGCCCTATTTCAGAGGGGACGAAAGCAGTTAGCCTCGATGAACGTCAGGCGGGGAGCGAGGAGCGTACGTTATGTCCGGCACCTTCCACGACGATAAACGTTAATGGATGCGAGCTCTTCAACCACCCAGCTACCGACCCGTCAACGGTCCAGTCACGCTTCTGTGCAAGGGAGAAGTCGTCCTTCCCGCTCCAGTCTAGTGCGAGTAGCCACTTGAAAACGCCCAACCAGTGACATACTCCATCCAGTTTGCCGTTGTAATAGAGAACTCTGATGCCTCGTTCCAATAGGTTCTCGAGGTGACGGTGGGTTGTAAACGACAGCAGGTCATGGGTTCTAACGAATGACTCGTAGACCGGAAGAGAGATGAGCGAGAAGTTCGCTGAGGCCCTAGTGTCTGCACCTAGCGACTTCTGAACGTCCTCTCGGTTGAGGAACCTGATTAAGTGGCTTGGATGTTGTCAATCATCAGTAGCGTCAGTGGCGTAGTGCCTGATACGCACTCTTGCGCCGGGTAGCATATAGGGTCCAGCCAGTCGCAATAAGGCTTCTCGACGTTCGTTACGTCACGACCTAAGGACCCGAGATGCTTCAGTGTTCGACTATCAGGGAATTTCAAAGCACATGCCTGAATTCTGCAACGGGACGATAAGTTCGTTCGCACAGACGCTCGTGGCGTTCACGCATGCCGGAGAATTTTGATCTTGGCAAAACGACGTGATATCCGACTGACATTGGGGCAGCTACAATGGAACCGTCAATACTTATTGGTCAGCCACACTTTAATTTGATGATGGCACACAAGATGTTCCATGCGGGCGCATGTGCTACAGGGAAGAATTTCAGTGACATTAGCTCAGCCTTCCTGTGGGTATGCAGCACCTCGTGTTTAGGAACGGCGTAGTGGAAGACGTGGTGCAGCCGGCGTCGTACCCCGCCGCAACGATTTGGGCATAGTCTGTAAACGGGTTTCCTATGGAAATGGAGTCGATCGCTATCGGTCGCAAACCTGCATCGACGAGGCGAGGGTTCTGATCCAGAATCGCTGTTGCAAACAGCGGGATGTACCTTCCCTATATTCCCACGTAGGCTTAATTCGTAACCTGCGACAGAAACAAAGCATGCTTCGACTAACCGCGTACGAGCCACCTGTTATGTGGAAGGAAGTCCCGTGGTATTCCCGGAAATGGTCGAAAAATACGGCGAGAAAAACAGCGACATCTTTGGCTGCGAGTTCCGTGGTGTCCTATCGAGCGGTGAACCCACGGTCCGCCCTCGACCTTGAGACGAAAGGGTGACTCACGACCGTCTCCTGGGATTCAGAGTAGGAGAATCCGGTTCCAATGGGCTGGTCGATGAATATCATGTTCGTTGTCCTGGTCCATGTATATGGGTTAGGCACAAATTCCCCATTATCCGTCACCATGCAGGGACCTGAAGGGGCAGAGAGTTGATGAGTGCGCAGTGGGGAATGGGCGAGCGGTTTACAGTACCGACCTATGGCATCCTTGTTGAATAGACTATTTTCGGAAGCACCACCGGGGCCTGTGCATCAGGGAAAGGCTGGTCACTGACCAAACCATCGTTAAGGATCATCCGAACATACCACCACTGATCAGAATGACTACGTCGTCGTCGGCCGGTCCCCCCTGGCTCTCCACAAAGGTGAAGAAGAGATGCCTCGCGCCGATGTCGACATACCCGGCGTAGGCCCTGCACAGTACCAGTCGAAGTTCAGAACTTCGGTTCGCACGAGGATTGAATGGAGGAACAGCCGCACGTCTGGGGAGTTTCGCAAAATAGCGGTGATTTTTTGACTCGTATAGAATGCTCCGGGAATGCACGGTGAACCAGGGTATCAAATCGGCGTTCAACCGCGATAGGTACGGGGCTGTGGGGCTGTTCAATATGACCCAGGAGAGCCTGGCCAGTAGGCACCACTGAGGGGATAGGTCGGGAAGCATGGCGCAACACCGCATCGCCTACCGCGCTTACGAATGGCGCCGCAAGTAAAATCAGTAAGGTCCGATGCAGCATCTTATCCGGTCACAGATGTTGGGCTGGTGGTGGTATCAGAAAGACGAGGTCCGCTCCCATCATCAGAAATTACCCCGATCATGGACACCTTGGGACGTATAAGTCGGAGGTAGAATCGGCCCGGGGTACTATTCTGAGCCTCACTCGTTTCCACCCACGCTGAAATAAGATTCATACCGCGTAGGAGGGAACAATCGTACGCTGATACATCTATGGTCCTGATGACACCTGGGTCGAGATGAGTCTGTCGACAAAGACAGCGAACGAATCGACCACCTCATCAGGTGGGCTGTCTGTCTTGGTTTCATCTCCGGCCCTATACTTACCCGTTTTCACTGAACAAAAAGATGAAGATCAGTCAACCGAGGCTCGGAAGACATCGATGGATGGATTGAGCCAACCTAACACCCTCCATAAACCAAGTTCTATAGCACCTCCACCCAAATCAGCCTCAGCATCATCTCCGATGATCGCAATCTTCCCGGGGATCTCTTTACTCTCGGGGAAATCGAGACTTGAGATTACGAGTTGAAAGAACGTCCGGGTCGGCTTCCCGACCACGGTCGCCTGTACGTCTGCCGCGGATTCGAGCGCGGAGGCAAAGGGACCCGGGCCGAGAGAGAGCTGATTTGAAGAGTCGGTGATGTATTTTGCCTTGTGGGTCGCGATCAAAGGGGGTGGTTCCGAGCCGGCGTATGATCCTTCTCGCTTGAGGATGCGGAAGGCGGTGGTGAGGACATCATAGTGGAAGTGCGGCGGGGACAACCCAACGACCACAGAATCGTAGCCCTCGCCCACGGCGGGGTCAAACGATTCCGGAGCGCACTCTTCCTTCGCGGAGTCTGACAGGAGGAAGTACGGCCTGGGGTGGCAGAAACGCCCGAGAAGAGAAACGATCAGGCGGCGAGAAAGACAAAAAGGACCCTGCGAACCTCTTCAATCCACGGTCTTCCAGTAACTGTCTGACCGCTCCTATGCTCGTCCAGACTTCCCTCCGCTCTGTTTCCGGAGGAATGTCAAACCCAATCCGTCGGAGCTTTTGACATAGCGAGTCGGTGGACTCTTTGCTCGTGTTGCTACAGAACCTAAAGGGGATACCAGAGGCCCGCAGCTTTCGCAGGGCCTGGATGGCGCCTGGTAAAGGTGTCGACTCGATGTGCAGTGTGCCAGAGAGGTCGATAAGAAGAGCTCTGATCGGTTGAGATGACATGAGCTGTTTGCAAGTAAACAAACACTTTTCGGTGTCCTTCGGTATCCAGAGAGAGGTATGCAACAGCGACAAGCAAGATCAGGAAACGACAGGTGTATTTCCAAGCGGGGTTCCAGCGGCTGCAGTCTATGAAGGGTTTGAACACGGTATTCCGCCGTGATCTCGGTGATCCCGAACTTGTCCTCTCCCATGACAATCTACAGCCTCTACATCTTCGATCGGTCTGTCTAATATCCTCCTCACCACCCAATTTCCAGGGGAGACTCACGATTCGCACATGTCCAGGACAGACACTGCACCTGCGTGTACTACCAAGACTGGCACCGGTCTCGAAAACCCAAACCAGCAGTCCCAGGTGGAATCCTCCCGGCAGTCAACAAATCTCTCTCCTCGACAACTATAACTGGTTCTCACGTCCAGGATGTCAGCCCACGGAGTACACTGTCTATTAACTCCGGGATCGTGATTGCTGTGAACAACGATGACCCAAATTTCACCCAACACCCCAACACCTCGCCATCTGGGGTCGGAGGGCAACCTGCGACCGGGGGCGGCCAGTCTACGGGTCTCTCGTTCGACGAGGAAGCTAAACTCGTGTATGGTGTTGTCCTCTCGCTCAGGAACATGATCAAGAAGCTCTCTGGAAAGTAAGTTCAGCCTATTGTCTGCTCTCATGGGAATGGTTCATGACCAGAAGTTTATCTAGAGACGAGCAATTTGTCAGCTACAAGACCTCGACATACAAGCTTCACCTTTACGAGACGATCTCGGGCTACAAGTTCGTCATGCTAAGCGATCCGGAGGCAGACTCTCTCAGGACCGCCCTCCATTCCATCTACGCCGGCCCATTCCTGGATTATGTTGTCCACAACCCCTTAGTATCGATGGACTGCAAGGAGAGGGGGATAGACAACGAATACTTCCGCGCTGCAACAGACAGGGCGGTCAAGAGTATCCCGTTCTTCTCCTTATGAGCACGGTTGGCCGTCGGATGGACATGGTATATAGCAATTCGAAAGCAGTTGAAACGGAAGTGTACTGCATACTGTACATGCGAGATTAGATACAACATGAATAAGAATGAGGTGGGGAGGTGCGTGTGGTAAAGGTATTATGCGTCGTGTGTCCTGTCATGCTGGTTCCAACATCTAAAATAAACAAGCGATAAAAGTCGGTCGAGATCAGCCCACTTCCATATCCGTTAACGGTGACCCAAGGTCTTCAGGCCCAGAACCGTCTGCCTCGCTCTTGTTCTCATCCTCAAACTTCTGACGGAGTGTCTTCATTAAAGACTTCTTCATATCGCTCTCCACCCTGGCGTCCTGGTCGTCACTGTCACCGGCAACTGCCTCGTCCAGGTCAAGCTTCATCTGACCGAGTCTCAACATGTCTTCCTCCACTGTGTCACGGGTGATGAGTTTGACAACGTCGACATCGCGCTTCTGGCCAATACGATAGGCGCGGTCCTGGGCCTGTCGGTCGTTGTGGGGATTGAAATCCTGGTCAAACATTACGACGACGCTGGCGGCAGTCAGGTTGATCCCCATCCCTCCCGCCTTTGTGGAAAGGAGGAAGACCGTGATCGAGTCGTCCTCGTTGAACTCATCGACCAATGATTGGCGAACATCAACTGCGGTGGAGCCAGTCAACAGCAGGTACTTGATCCTCCTGTGTTTTAAGATCGCCTGAAGGATGTCCAACACTTGGGTGAACTGCGGAAAGAACGTCAGAGCAGGACCCAGAGGGTGGAACGAGGAGACGTGCCTGAGAGAAAATGAGGACACGGCGCTTCTCCGCCATATACCCCCTCAAGAGTTTCAGGAGTGTCTTGACCTTCCCTGCCCTGAAGTAACACTCTGGGTCCTGAAGAAACTTTTGCGTCGACTGGGAACCGGCATCAGAACACTCAAGAAGTTCAAGAGTCGGCTCTACAGACCTTGTAAGAAGCCATGTATACTTGAAGCTCTGAGTCCGTCATGACTTCCAGGTCCTCCCTAACGTACTGGAGGACTGCACCCCGAGACTTGAAATCCGGCTCCTTCAGAAGAACTCTCGCGATGGAGTTGACAGTTTCATCCGTGAATAACGAGCGGAATAGCATAGGATGGGACGCCGCTTTTCGCAAGTCCATTAAAACGTTCGTGCTGTTCTCGACATACTGTTTCTCCTTCCGTGCGTTTGCCTTGCCTTTCTTCGGAGCCTTTTTCGCGGGTTTGCTTTCCGTAGAGTCCGATGGCTCTTCAGTAAGATCCATGACCGTCTTGCGTGACCTCCGTAGGGCGCCGTTATACAGCTTCTTCTGGAGCGCGGTCATCTCACACCATTCGATGCGTTCGAACTTCTTAGGGAGATCCCCAAGGACCTGGTCCAATCACCGTTAGAATTAAGGCGTCTTCATGAATCGGACCACACACCTGATCCTTGCGTCGACGCAAGACGAATGGAGTCATCATTTTCTTGGCTCTGGAGACCCGCTCCTTCGCGAGCATAGAGACTTTGGCATCACCCTTTGACTTGAAGATCGTGCGAAGAGACTCCATATTTTTCGCGAACTTGTCGGGGAGTATGAAGTTCATCAGGGACTGACGAGTTGTGAGCTCTAGCTCAACAGCGAATTGCAAACCCCATGGCTCACCACTAGCTCTTGAAGGTTGTTTTGGAGGGGAGTCCCCGTTAGCAACAACCTCCACTTGGCCTGGTACTTGAGAAGGCACCGATAACGCTCGGATTCAAAGTTCTTCAGCATGTGGCCCTCATCAAAGACGCACGTCTGGCAGTTGGGTGTTAGCCAACCCACACCAGGGACCAATCTGGGACTAAGCACGAACCTCCCAAGGAATTCTCTTGAAAAACTTGCGATCCCTCTCATCGCCCTGAGCAAGGGTGTACGTAGTGATCAAAACCTCCCATCCGCTCTTTACCTTTGTTCGTACGGTATCGAGGAGCGTTTGTCTGAGCATGGGCCGTTCTTCTTTACCAGCGTAGTAAGTCTGAACGGATATCGTAGGTGCGAACTTTGCAAATTCTCGACACCAGTTCTCCAGGGTAGATGATCTGACACAGGATAAGTTAAAAAGATTACGTTGAAAGTATAGCAGGCCTACGGAACGACGACCAGGTGGGGCCCTTTAATCCCCCGTTCCTTCAACAGGGCAAAGAAACTGATGACCTGCACGGTCTTTCCGAGACCTAGGCATCTTCGTAAGCGAATCTCGAGGCGAAAGGTCGTAGGGGAATGTTTTACCCATTTCATCCGCCAGGATACAACTCAGCTTCCTGTTGTATAAGAGGTGGAGCCAGTTCACTCCGAGCAACTGATACTCTTTGAGTGTGACCGAATCGGACAACAGTGATGGTTGAGAGAGGAATTGGTTCTTCTTGCCCACGTTGAAAGACACACGAGATCTTAGGCTCAAAGCACCGTCTTCTTGGAGGTCGTCAGCAAGAGCGGTTGATCCCTCTCGGGAGGCGACTCCTTTCCCCTTGTCAGATCCGGTTGCAGTCCAAGCAGCAATCGCGGATCTGAGTTTTGCACCAATATGTTCACATTCCGCGAGGATTTGATCCACATCAGCGTAGCCCATCATGATATCGACCGTGTCTTCAAAGATTCGAGGACTAATACCGGTCGCGCCGGTCTTCTTTTTCGTTTGACCCAGTTTGGCGTTGATATCCTCCGGTTGCTCGAACGGCCGAGCGGCGAAGATCCTCGCAGCTTGCTCTCCCGTAATACCTGTTACCCAGGTAAGTCCGTGGAGCTATCCAGGGTTTGTGAGGGAGGGATGCCTACCAGTAAGCTCCTGCAGCTCTTCAATCTTCGAGGTGTTGAAAAACTCGAGCGCACGGGTCTCGTACTCTGTGGGCTCTGTGGACTCTATGAGCTCTGTGGGCTCAACTGCAATGGGAGACGACTGCCGAGAATCATCTCCCCCGCTGCCTTCTGCCTCTGATTCGGACTCCACCACTCTCTTGATACGCTTCCTCCGAGCAGCAATGACGGGGCTAGTAGGAGAGTCGAGGTCAAGTGGAGGTTTGGGCTTAGGTTGGGACTTGGGTGGTGGGGTTACTGGGCGCTGATGCTTAACGTCGAGGGCGGGTCGATTGGCATAGATGGAAGATTTTTTCGATTTTTCCTTTACTGCGGCCCTCTGGGCCTTGTGAGCCTCCTCGACCTCCCTCACGCGACCGGTGGTAGACAATTCCGAGCGGGTGACTGTTGCAGGCGATACAGGCTCAGGAACCTTAGGTTTCCAGTTCGGATTCTGTAGCAGTCGCAAAGCCGCCTCTTCGTTACGCCTTGCCTCCCTCCACGCCGCATCGATCATGTCCGGAGGGTACTGCGGATTGGAGACCCTGAATCTTGTATAAACCCGCTTCTCCTCATCATCGGTAGATGAGTCGGGTGGATTGCCAACGCGGCGAAATGAGTTGGAAGGAGCATTCGAAGGGAGCTCTGAGTCGTCTGAAGATGACACTACACGACGACGTTGGGCAGGCCTGGATACCTCGGGGGAGCTGAGGGTCAGGTCAATGGGATCGGGAGACTGTGGTCCTCGGTTGATGCGTTTGCGAGGACGGGAGTCGTCAGAAGGGCTATCCACTGCGGAGAGTGGCCTGTGGGCGTGTGGACGGTAGGATTGTCCGTTCGTAAATCCGCTTGGCGCGCTAAGTGCGTCATCACGGAAGTAAGGAGCGGGGTTGCTGGAGGGCCGCGATTGCTGCCACGAAGGAACGGGCACCGGAGAACTCGGCGGCAACTGGAACCCGTTGCCTTTAGGCCTGTGCTGGGGTGGGGAATAATTTGGGTGAAAAGGTCCGAGGGGAGAAGAGTCGGGGACGAGGATTTCATTGCTCGGCGCCGGGGGAAAGTTGACGTTGGCGAAGTAGCGGGACGAAACGACGGGGTCGCGCGTGGCATCGCGAGACTGAGCGGGCTGTTTGGGATAGTGAGGGGGGTTCGTTGCGGACGATGAGGAGGATGGATTGGGCATTGGGCCGCCCGCCTTGTGGAATCTAAGAGCCTCTAACGCTGCCCGCTATCGGGAAAATGTCAGAGGGGACGACGATGGCGAATGGCAGGCGACAAACCCTGTTGTGCTCGCTCTCAGCATCTACAGACATTTTATTCTTCCGATATCTTTAGACTCTAAGGGGACACCTCTATATGCTGAGCCAGTCGCCAGCCGGCGGATTCCCAGAGGCGGTCGTTGGTGGTGGCGGAGAAAAGCGGCTCAGTTGTCACAAAAACGCTCACGCTCCCGTCGGAGAAAGAAAACAATGTGGCGGAAGATAAATTCAACACATGACATTGGGATGCTAACAACACAGGACAATACACATCCTATACATAAGGGTTGACGTTGAACAACGGTGGGAGATACCAGTGAACATGAACCACATCCTCTTATACGCCCAGGTGTGACAAGCGGTGTCCCAGAAGACAAGAGATGGAGGATGCAATTGCATGGCAAGAGACAGGCAGGCGAGATGAGGGGTCGAGTTAGGATGGGTATGTTGATTCAGGAGGGGGCTAGTACACAGATTCTGCCGGGTGGGGGTTGAAGGCTTGACGCGGCGATGGTCCAGCTGTGTGGGATAATTGGACGCGGCGAAAAGGTCAGCATGGTGCGGGTTGCGGTAGTCGGAAAGAGATTGGCAAGAGAGAAATGGGCGGATGTTGCAGATGCGAATGAGGGGGCAGATGAACAAAATATTAAAAGCAGATAGACGATGTCTTACGACGGGGGTGAGTGGACAATAATGAAAGGAACTAAGAACATTGAGAACAGGACGGGGTTAGAAACGGACCAAGGCTCGAGAGCGAGGTCCAAGTGTAGATAAAGACACCTGCTGCGCGTAGCAAGGAAAACGGAAAAGGAGCGCAGAGAATAAAGTTATGCATAAGAGTTATGCAGGTGAGTGTGAGTGGCGAATATACCGGGAAAAAAGAAAGAAAAGCGAGAAAGGACGACGTAAAAATGGGGCACCAAAACGCACCCCACTTCGTCCGAGCTCGTCGATGCGCTGGGACTGAGCAAAACGGACCAAGTCGTTGAAGGAAAACCAAGGGAATATGTTCAGAAAATCAGATGGATGAAGGGGATCGGAAAATTTGACAGAAAAAAAAAACAGAAGTATACCACAAACTACTCTCCACTCATCGTTTTCAGACCTGGGGACGAGCAGCTGATTGAGGCGGACAGTGCAGATTGCAATGCACCACAGGAGTCAATCGAGAAATTCTGCCGAGCGGTTCAACCCAAAACAGCTGGGTACCTAGATCGCACCCATACGGAAGGACCGAGGAAAGGGGGATGATGGTGGTTGGGAGACAAGAGGTGTCGGCAGTTGCCGCAGCCCCGCTGGTCCGCCTGAAGCCGGCGACACTGCGGAAGCACTAGGTACCTGTTTGGGAACACGCAGCGGCCACAACTTGTTTCTTCCGCTCACCATGGCATTCATCGTCGATTTGCTTATAATCGTCGTGGCATTGGCGGTATCGCTACTAATCACCGTCCCGATTACTGGAGCTCTCGTCCGTTTACGGGCGAACTACAATCCTAAAGGTCTCCAACTCGACGATGAGGGGGTAGTTCACCCCTACACGGGACCACAACTCACCTCGTTCTTCGGTATGCTCGCCAGGGTTAAGAGACTTGAGGTGCGCCCACAGTAAATCTTGGCCGCAGACGTGCTGATCCGCCTATCTTTGTAGGGATGGCCTGGCTTGTACAAGGGGCTGAGTGAGCGACCTCCTCGTGTATCTTCCGCAGTCCGCTGACGATTACGAAGTGCCGCACCTGATCACAGCTGTGATTATGACAACCTTCGCTTTGATGTTCTATGACTCCTCTGCACCGCGGCACCACGGAATGGCCAACCCCCCAAGGGCCGGACCATTTGGCGTCCTGATGTACAGCATCTTCTGGATGATCATAACGCTTCCTTCGATGATCATTGGCTATCGGTAAGCACTATTCGTTGTTAGCTCAAAGCGAACAGATGGCTGAGGTGATTTCTAGCTCCGTGACTACGCCCTACAAACTCCCTTATTTCGCTCCCAGATACTCCCTCCGTACCCTCCTCACCCCTACCGAGAGACGGAAACCCTGGTTGCTTTACTTCACCCCTGGCCTTCTCTCAGCCCAACTCATTGCCGTCGCGTATGGCGTTTTGGGTCTCCGAACCATCCGCCATTTCCTCCTCCCGGGTTACCGCCCTGGCGCTGACCTTCCGGAAAGCTTCACCCCCTTGCGCTTCGGACTTTACTTTATCGTGGTTGTGGTGAGCACTGCAATTCTGTGCCCGCTTGAAGTCATCGCCACCAAGCTCGCGATCCAACGCAACCATGCCTCTGCCGAGCTTAACTCAGTTCTTCAAGAGGAAGAGGGAGACACTGAGGAATCTGTGGAATATGCCGGCGCCGACGAGGATGTCATTGGGTGCGTCTCGATCTCACCTTGGCCGCGATACTCTGTTGATACCGTGCTTGTCCAGATTACGCCATGAGAGGGATCCATACGTTGGTCTCATCGATTGTGCCAAAAAGATAGCACAGGAAGAAGGTCCCCTAGCCTTGTACAGGGCGTGGTGGGTTACGATGTTGGCTTGTATTGGAACCGCTTTCTCGACTTGATTCCGAAGTACTGCCGAATCATACTCTGACAAATGACATCTTGTATACTCATTGCCACCCGCTTCGAACTCACTGTGTGACAACCCAGCGGATCAGCCGTTCGTAAGCCACGACCAGATAAAACTCACGATCATCTGTATTCCAGCAGTCTGGACGAGTTCCATATATCTTTGACCGGGGACTTCAGTGGGGGCATTGAGCACGGGGTATGTCGAGGAACTACCCGTCGTCTCCTCGTTGACGGCTGTTGTCCACAGGACTGTATCATTCTTGGGTGTTCTGTCCGTCCAATTCCCTCGGCACAGCACCTCTAGGTCGCCTGACATCCGCACAAGTACGGGACCTTCGGATCCGTTGCTGGCTTCTTGGAACTTCTTGTAACGGAGAGTGTATTAACAAGTAATGCCGAGCCAGTAGTCGAGACTCCAACGCGCAAGCCCGGTTGGTGTTAGGTTCTCCCGATCAGCATCTAGCATCTATTGGGTTCCTTCACAATCTGTTGTGAACGAAGTTCCTCGCCCCACAGGCTTCGTTCTGTATTTGAACTGAAATGATGGCCATGTCTCCCAGAATTTGTCCGCTGGTGGAACGTTGGCCTTCCCTCTCCGGGCACCCACGAGCCCCTTGTCACACGGTGAGCAAGCCAACGTCGAAATTTTGTAGTAGAGTTTTCTTGCCTGTGGAGCACAAGTCCTCAAGGCCTCATGGATTGCGGGCGTGTCCTTTCGTCCGATTCGCCTCCATATAGTAACCCGAAAACTTCCCCCCGTATACGGGTCTCACTATTGTTCTTATAACACTGGTGGTGCCGGTGCCACTGGAGATGCAGAAGTGCTGAAACACTTGTGAGTTCGGGCATGCTTCTTGGCCGTTATCCCACTCATCACCTTCCGAGTTCAGATATCTCGCATTCTACGATCACAATCAGTTTGGATGGATGTAAGAAAGAACGAATGTTGCCGATTACAAGGCTAATCGGAGCTTCTTTCTAGGCGTCTTCGACAAATAGGCTCATCCTTCCATTGCCCCGCAAGGCTCGTCTATGGAGATGGGAGAAGGCCGACTCTGGTCGACTCCTTCCGTGTCCAATCGTATCACAGACCAGCCCCGCTCCGTAGTCACTGGAACCGCTGGTCGAAGTATTTTTCAACGTCATCTCGAAAGCGGTGAATAGGTTCGGGCAATCACTACATGGTAGATACGCCAAAAATGTTGTTTACACCACCATAACTACTACGAAACGAGTGTATGACGACTACGCAAATATGTGTACGTGAAAGTAGCTGTCCACCTATTACTCAGGCGTACTATAGTGAGAAAGTTAGTCAAACGAAGCAATGACTCAAAATAACAGAACGTGACGGACCCTAGTGAACGTCCCCATGGTCATAAAGGTTTCTTTCCGCTTGGGTCCATTTTTGGGAGTATACAGAGACTTGACAACATCGCTCATGTTTGCCTTGCGTTTGGTCTCCTCCTCAGCCAGGCTAGCGGTTACCGCCCGTGTGGCACTCGAAATGCCCGCATTGCTGGAGTTCACCGTTGCCTTTTTCTTGGAGGAAGGTTGCTCAGAGTCAGCAGCAGCCTTTCGTTTCTTCCCTTTCGTCTTCGCGGGTTCCGCAGCGCGCCGCTTGAGCATGTTCGCATGCATGATTTCTTCCTCCTCCGGAGACGGGTTGAGGGTAAGCACGTCTTGTGATTTGTTGTACTTTGTACCACACGATGGGCATAACTGGTACTGTTTCTCTGAATCCGCAGGGCTGTCCTCATTGGAGTCACCCCTAGGCTTGTCCTTGGGTGAGTCGCTGCGGGCTTGGGAGACGGTCTTCAAGCCTGCCTGGGAGAAAACGCAGCCGCATGGAAAGATATAAACGAATGGGACAGAGCCAAGCATCTCCTTGAATGTTAAAGGGCAAACGAATTGAACCTCGAGTGTGTCGCCATCGATCGGGGTACTCTTATCCGGGGATGGGTTATGGGTCAATGTCAGAACCTTGACGTCCTATCCAGCAGAGGGCTTGAACGTGAATGACGCGATGTAGAACGGGGAGGTAATACATCTACTCACCTTCAGAGACCTAATGTGGCCACATATGACCTCTCCATCCCCATAGGACGACTTATCCAGAAGGTATTCCAGGATCGCATCCTTGTTGTAGAGCTTTCCGAGTGCACACGAAACTATGGGTTCCTGCAATTGTCGCTTTTGGAAGATGAGAAGCAGTGCAAAAAGATTATGAAGCGGGTGGACCGACCTTGGAGAGAGCACAGAAGAACCACCTTGCACGTGTCTGGTTCGCCTTATCGGCTTGCTCAGCCTACGGGGTCTCGGATTAGTAAACGCAAAGGCGGATTGAACGCATTCACGCACCTTGGCTTTGGTGCGAACGAGGTCGCGGCGGTCGGGGATACTTCCACCATCATTACCCATGGTGGTTGTCGGAATCAAAGTGACGCGTCTTCCGTAAGGCGAACTCCGATCTGGGTGTTGTCTCACATCCACCTTGTGCGGGGGTCTTGCGTCAAGGCCGTCCCAGAAACGACCAGACGGCAGCGAAATGCTGCAGGAATTAACTCATATGGACCGCATTACACAGCTACAAGATGAGATACAAAACGTGCGTGGTCTCGATTCTCTCTGCCGCAACTGAGCGCATCAAACAAGGCGTATTTCTCCAGCTCTTGATGATAATGGCGAACAGCATAAACTACCTCACTACCAGGGCAAATTTTACTCAAGTCAGCTCGCAGGTTCCAATCACGAAGCAGCGGAACCAGGACAAATTTGATCCCCCAGACGTATTCGAAGGTATGCTACGTTTGCTCCTGCACGCAATGTGCTCGAACTACCCAGGCGCCTTCGTGCACGCGTAGCCAACAAGAAGGAGCTCGCTGGGGACCTAGCTCTCAAGGCCAGACAGATAGATTGCCTCATCCGTTCCTTGCCCCCGCCAGAGCCTGAAGAGAAACAGGTGAGTGTTTGCACTGATGTCTCACAGACCACTTACAATCCCTAGGCTGAACGGCTGCAAGCGCTGGAAAACCAAATGACTGAGGCCAACGAGGAGTACGTTTGTGCCGTTCGCCGTGCAAGTGAGTCCTACGACCCGCCCCCTGAATATTCATAACCCACGAACCATAGAGTCGCTACACAAACAACTGCGGGATATGTTGGACGTTATGCTCGCCGAGCACGATATGTTACAATATGTGTCCAAGTAGATATACCCTGGTGGTCCCGTGATAGCCGTTGGAGACGGAGAACGGACAGTTAAAAGTACACTATACTCTATTTTGTGTGGATACATTGCAAATACAATACTTGATTGACTACACCACCATAACTAAGTAGGGAGGCCAGAGTGCGAGAGAAAAGCATGTGGAGTATCGAGAATGTCATTTTGGGTTTCAAAATGGTCCTCGAGCCCGCTGGAGAAATCGTCGTTGTAGCCTCCCAACTCCTCCTGTTCCTCTTCAATCGTGTCCACTGCTGGCATAGCCAATAGGTCGGAAAGGCCACTCTCTACCACCATCAGCCATTGTGCAAGGTCTTCCACGATATGGGCCAATTCCGCATGGGCGTCATCATGGGATCCCATCAAACTGCCAAGATCTAGAGGGCGAATCGGTGGAGCGAAGGGCTTCCCGTCTATCCCGTCGGCCGCACCATTTGGCGATGATTGGGAAAAGTCCAAGGGTAGGGGTGGGGAGTGTGATCGCGAACGAGATGCGGACTTGGTCGAAGCTGACAACGAACCTGACAGACCAGAAGAGAGTGGGTTGTTCCCCGGCGTGTGGTTCAGAGGACTTGGGGCTGAACTCGTTTTGGAGTTGGCGGTTCCAAAAGCGGAAGGTGACGGGGGAAGCAGATCAGCCATTCCCAACTGATGTTCCGAAGTCAAATGGGGAACCTAGATGATGGCTGCGTGGTTGGACGATGGAAACTGGTAACACGGTGGACGAACCTTCAGGACGTCCTTCAAGCCGGGAACATTCGGCGACAGGAAATCGCCACCACCGCTGACGGAATTTCCGCTCCTCTGACGCTGCCGAACTAGAGGTGGTACTGGAGGAAGCAACGGCGGGGATGACACGGTCTCCATGACCGCCACGGATGCCTGCCTGATGAGGTTAGGCTTCAGTGGGGGGGGTTTAGGGCCCGAGTGTGGCCCGTCTGGGCTACCGTTCAATACCGGACGCAGAGGCCGCGCAATGTTTGGCGCAGAACGGGAAGTTGATGGACTGGTCCGTCCCGAGGGGACAGCATCGAGAGAGTGGGTGGATTGGTGGGTAGGCGAAGTGTGGATGCGGTCCAAGGAGTCGAGTGTGGGAGATCGCCGGCTTCTCTTCGAGAGAAGGTGCAGCGGTCGTTGCGCGCTTGTAGGCAATCCGTTGGACGTTGGAAATCGATATTCACCAGGAGATGGGAAAATGTGCGCATTCGTATCAGCAGCGCTACTTTTCGATCTCTTTCTTTGGATGGGCATACGAAAGGAGTCCTGAACGGGAGAACGTTGTGCAGACCACACATTCCCGTCGTCTGAATGGGTGGATTTTTCGTCGAGAGGGAGATAATGTGGCGTAGAAGGTGATGGAAATTTGGGTGAAGGATCCTTCGGCGAGCTGGCCTTCGGTTCCGGCGATTTTTCAACGTCCGCAGTTTGCTTTGGTCGGGGAGGGAAAACAAATCCAGCGCGATGGGTATGCTGGAGGTCGTCATCATCATCCTCGCCGAGACGTCTCGGTCTCCTGGCTGTCCGGCTTTGACCAGAGGTTGTAGGGACGAGCAATGGAGGGGGGGGCAGTGTGGGTGGGTACTGGAACGGGACGGGGGTGGCAGGAGACTCGTTGGTATCCGTAGATTCCTCTGGGAAAAGGGACCGGAGCGAAACCGGAACCTTAGAAGGTTGCGTGGGTCTAATTGTGGAATTCTGCACCGGAGTCTCCGGGACAAACAGACCGTGTGAAAATTCACCGTCTATTGGCTCCCTCAGTCCTGACATACTCCTGACGGTATCAAACTGCCACGCATCCGATAGTGATGATGAACGGTGGCTGGGCCTGTACGATGATTAAGGTATTTCCTTGACGGATGGGGGCAGGGGTGGACGCACTGGTTTTCTTCATCCTCCCAGCCAAGCGGATCGGCGAGACTGGTTCTGGTGCCACCTCCCTCGCTCCAAACATCGTATCGGAGGAGCAGTTCTTTCAAGATGGTGTTGGGAATTTTCCCTGCCATCTTTATCCACTTCGTTTTAGAGAGCTCTTCTGCCGGAAGCCGCTGTAAAGTTGTCAATTCACATTTACAATTCACCAGTGGTTATAAATACACTTACTTCAACTGAAGATTCCTTTAAACACAGTGCAACAAAGTCCCGCATGTCCTTGCTCCCTTCGCCCTCTATTAAACGTGGTGCACGGGTCCTTGGGAGGAGCTGGAGAACTCGGGCCGCGTCCAAGTTCGAGTGCGGTGGGCTCCCCTTCGCCATCTCGTAGACCAGAATGCCCAGACTCCATATATCTGCCTTCGTGTCATAATTAGGAACAGGTTGTGCCACCTCGGGAGCCATCCAATATGGGGTTCCAATGAACGTATTCCGTTTACTCGTCGCCGTTGTCAAAAGTGCAGATACACCGAAGTCACAAATCATGACCTTCCCAGCTGCCGTTATGAGGATATTGGCGGCCTTGATATCTCGGTGGATGATGCCCGAACGATGGAGGTAGGCCAAGGCTGCAAGGACCTCGCGAACTACGATGACCGTATACTTCTCCTCCACGATTCCATCTGGACATGCCTTCATGAGTGTACGCACGCTTCCGCCCTGAGCGTACTCCATGACGATCCAAACGCGGGGTCCGTCCAAATGGCAGCCGTAGTACTTGGTGACGTTCGGAGCGTCGCGTAGTTGGGTTAGGAGAGCCACTTCGCGCTGGATGTCCCCAACATCATCGTCCTCAGTGTCAAGGTTTATGATTTTGAGGGCTACGACGTTGCCGGTTGCGATCTCGATGCCTTTGTGGACGGAACCATATGCGCCCCGACCAACGGTTTCCAGACGCTTGTAGAGTTGGTGGACAGAGGGACCTGGCCGAGACATCGGTCAGTGGCTGACCGCAACAGGCGACGGCGGACAACGAGCGGGATCAGACCGATCAGCACGTCAGGCGGACTCTGATCGTTACCACAACCACCCACAACTATGGATGGGGACACAGCCCACCCACGACCGACTATTGATGATGGATGCAGCGACGCAGCCTCCGAAGACTCCATGATTAGTGTAGACCCAGGGTACGAGGGTTTTTCAACGCATATACCCGAGTATTAACATTCACTTCAGGGATGAAGCCATTCACGGAATCGAAGCTCTTGTGTTATCTTTCCTGACACAACTAGATGGTGTTCTTAAGTCTGAAAAAACCGAAGGAGGGGCAAGCGCTGCTGCTCATCCTAAGCCAAAGATCGAGCTCCACATTGCCAACCGGAGTAAACAAACTCAAGACGGGTATAGGCCTATGTTACCCTGAGAGCCTTCGAACTGAACCTGTGGTTCAGTGCCACCGCTCTACGCGCATTAAGGTTTCCCCAAAGGTTGAAATATCCGAGCAGCCGACCGTTTGGTACGCTGGGACCTCCTCGTTATATGCTCTTGGCTGATTCGGGATCCAAGCCCAATTGTTCAGAGTGATGGATATCGTTCATGAAGCAGTGACAAATGAAGTCCCCACTACGAAACGGTAATCATGGCAGTGTTACTGGTTGACATTAACATCACATTTCACCTCAAGGGCCATTTATTATCGGCATACCTCGTTGTTCAAGACTCAGGCGACTGTCGACCGGGTAAGAAGACCACGCCTCGCGTTAGAGATTCACTAAGTCATCGGGAACTATAGCTCGTCGATGATCTTGCAGCGACATTCAACGTGGGGAGGGCAGATTTAAATGTTGTGAGTGACTATCATATGAACTCTGGAGTACGCGCGGGCCTAAGGCGGTCAAGCGTGCATCACCCAAAGGACTCTTGTGTGGATCGTGCATTCAGATTAGGCTCGAAGATGGCGACGTGATCACCCCTTCAGACAACGAAGTACCGTTTGATTCATGATCTCGATCGATACCACGACCTCTTGACCCTACTTCTAGGCTTGTTTGATTCCTCATGCAGAAGACATCGCCGTCTTTGACGTCGATCCAGAGTTGTCATGGGTGCTGATCGTGGAAAAGGAGGTAAGTGTAAATAACCGCACCCGGCTACGTTCGTCATTGACCATGGTATCTCGGAATAGGCAGTTTTTCAAACGTTGTGCAGTTCGGAATTTACGAGGTTGCCTGAAATCGGCAGGGGCGCCATTTTGACGGTGCGACGAGACGTAAACACCCATGGCTCATGACCGTCTAGAGACCCTACAGGGTAAAGGATTCCCCGACGTGGCAACAAGAGCCCTGGTCAAGTCGCTGGCCAGCAATCTCCCAGAGACGTGCGAATTCCTTCATATTCCTACAACCTCTCGTCTGATCACCTTCGTGTTCTAGTATACCCATCGTGGCACTGGTTGATGGTGACCCGTCCGGTCTCAGCATCCTCTCAACTTACATGAACGGTTCAACTGCTATGCGACATGAGAGGGATAAGCTCGCAGCAGGTGAAAGGATCAAGTGGGTCGGAATTCACCATAGCGAGCTATCAAGGTGGGTTAGCTAGTGTTCCAATACTTTCGGGTTCAAGGATTGATAGGTAGTCAGACTAGGAGTCGACAAAGACTCGCTCGTGCCCATCACGACTTATGACGAGAAAAGGGTGCGTCTTGGTGTACTTACAGAAGGCAAAGAAGGTAATGATATCCAGGCAATGAGTATGTTATTACACGACACGCCCCCTTATCCTGGTTCGTGGAGGTAAGTGATGGACCCCCTTCGTACACCTGCTCGAGTATAGGGATTCTTCCAGAAAGGAGCTAGCCCATATGTTGCACTCCCGTCGCAAAGCGGAGATAGAGGTCCTCGCGAACCTACGCCCGGACGACTCAATGCACTCTGGCTGTTCTGGACGACCACTGTTCTCGTACCTGGTTAACAAAGTGTCTGCTGCTATCGATGAATGCAATAGGTGAACGAGGTGCGTCTGGCTCCGGCACTTTGAATAACGGCAAAGATTGTTCAAGGGAGATGGTGGCGAAGTAGGTACGTTACAAAGGCGAGAGGGGTACATTTGTCTTTTGCTTGTAAGGATGGAAAAATCACATTGAAAAGGTGAACAAGCAAGTAGTGGATGAATGATAGAATTGCGAATGGGCGTGAGATGGGTGGAGTCCACTATAGGGGTGGGTGGTTCAAATAGTGATGTGTCGCAGAGTGAGGGATAAGATGCGCGGGATGTACGGGGAAAATAGGAGTGGGAAGAGGGTCGCACACGGCTCAAGGTGACAAATACATGACAAGATTAAAACATAGTTACCTCCAAGCTCGGTCCTCCGGAATTTTTGTTGGATAGCAATGGATCAGTCGTCCTCGGTCATGTCCGCGAAGCCGTCCGCGATGATAGTCTTGCTGTTGATACGTGCATCAACGTCTTTTCGGATATCCCGCAGCTCCTTGTTCCAAATAGCTCGCAACTCCTCTTGCTGCGCATCCATCTCGGTGATGGCCTGCTCGCAGATACCCAACCCCCTCAAGATCTCGTCTGTCCTGATACCCTCCACGAAAATGACAGCGGACGATGCGCTGGATTTTGTGCCGCAACTGAAGGAGGTAGACCGCCCGATAGTACGCCGACCGGTTTTGGAAGGGGTCGAAGGACCATTCGATTCTTTCCCGACGATTCCGACAACTTCCAACATGTTAATGATATCGCCGAATTCGGTCCTGGAGACGGCCGAGAAAACGTCGTTGGACTTGGATAAAAGTTTCGTATAATAAGCATGGAGCTGTGTCATATCAAGGGTGGACATGCGAGGGACGGTGTTTGCACGTTTCAAAGCTGGCTTTCCGGGGGTAGCCTTTGCTGGGGTCTTTGCAGGGATGGAAGATATGACGAGGCCATGCTCCTGCCTCCTGTAAGCAAGTAGCATAGCCAACAATGACAATCGTGCGTGTAAACCGAGTCCAGCGACTTTGGCAACAACCTCGCTGGAGCTGGCGGTGTTGGTGTTGCGGGAGGCTGACGACGTGGCGGTGGACGCGGGGGCATATGACTTCAAGGCAGAGACGATATGGTTCGGAGTCACAACGGGGACCGGTCCATCGAGGGCGATGTCAGTGGACGCCTTAGAGGCGGAGTCGATGGCACTGCGAAGGACTTCAAACAGCGAGCGAACATCCCCAGCCTGGGCGGCAATCTTCTTCGAGAGAAGCGTGAGGGAGGTTTTTGGAAGGAAATTTTCTGCTTGCTTCAGATGCACCGTGTCACTGAATAGGGGTTCGAGCCTCGTCATCAAGATGTCCACAAGCTGCCCAGATGTATAGGGAGAGAAATGCACAGTCCTCACGCCACTGATTCCCCGAATGTCGACCTGAGACGAGGTGGACGTGAGGGTATGGGTGTTCGCGATGGAGATGATGCGAAGACGGGAGGGATGGGCTTGAGCAATGGAGAAGACTAAAGCAATCGATTGTGGGGATGATGCGATATGGTCAAGTTCATCCAGCACGAGGAGGCTGCGATTGTCAGTCGAGGTTGTGCAGCAGAAGATATAAAAAACGACTTACCACTTCGAGCTGTAGGCAGAGAGGAGTTGGTTTACCCCATTAATTCCTTTGGACGTCTTCTTGGCCTTCATCTTGGAGGAGGAGAACTCATCAATGAGCCTGGACCACAGGAAGTCGACGTCATTCAAGGCCATGCAGTTGATGGTGATGACCGTGAAGGTGGGCGGTATGGCCGATTCGGAGATGACCGAATTGACGACAGCGGTCTTGCCAGTGCCAGGGGACCCTGAAATGTACAAGGAGGTGCATCGTGCAGATGCAGGGTTCTTGGCTTCGTCCACGAATGATGTAATGAATTCGCTTATGAGCGCGCGTTCCGTGGCGCGGCCTGACAACGGTAACATGCCATTCGACGTGGACCTAAGGAGAGCACGAGCACGAGAATAGATGGGCACTAGCACGGATGGAGGTGTAGGCGGAGGGGTGGCAAGCACCAAGTGCGAAAGGGTGGTGGAGGGTGTCCTAGGGTCCAGACTGGAGGTCGAGAAGTGTCTCCGAGGGGCTGTGTCGAGCAGATAAAAATTAGACATGCTCGAACGACAGCCAAACGCGCGTGGTGAACTCACTTCGAGCATTCCTTGGGGAGGTATTGTTCTCGGTAGCAGTTCTCCTGAGTCGCCTCGGGGACGGCGACTCCGGGAGGGGTGGGATGTTTTCCTTGTTCCCATCGGGGTTCAAGTCAATCGGTGTGCTGGTGGTCTTGATTCGCTTCGCGGTCGGAGTGACCTCTGGGGTTGGTAGATCCCGAGGACAGGAAGGAGAGTCAGAGGAAGACTGGGATCGTTTGCCGAGCACGGAACCCTGCATGACTGCCTACGATGGGGAACGTAGCGCGTCGTTGGCAGTATTAAAAGATAGTTGCACTGGTGTAGAAGTCGAGTGCACTATTCGTACACCGTGAGGGACGATGTCGACGGCGAATAACGCGTCGTCAATGATGGTTGTAGTGGAGACCAAGGCTTGGTCCGGGTGGACCCAGCGCTTTTGACCACTGCCAGTCTGCCAATGGGAGGGTGAGTGACCCAGCGCGTAGGTCACGTGTGTATGATCCACGGTTAACGCGTCCACCAGGGTGAATCCAGTTTTACAAACAAATGATTAATGCTACCAGCCCCTTCCCGTCCCGCTTCCTTGTCTTTCAGTATCTCTAGCATCCGAACCTTGATGGACGATCAGCGGCACGGTTCGACTCGTAGAATGCCCAACGTACCAGGCGCGACACTCTTCGTTTGAATGCCGAGTAAAGTTCGCCCAGTGTAGGCTGAGCCCGATGCTCCTCGATGCGTCCACGGCTAACTTCCCCGGCTAATACACCCAATTCCATCACAGTCTCCAAACACATCCGCAAGGCGTCACTTGCAGCCTTCTGACCCGATCTCAAAAGGCAGGCGATCAGTATATTGTCCAGCACATCAGAGTGGTGTTGTGCGAGCTCAAACACATCGGAGAACCTATGCCCCATGAGATCTCCTCTGGGGGTCGAAAGCTCAAGTAAGAACGAGTCGAAGTGCCCCCGGATAGCCGTGTCATAAACATATGAACACAACTGGGTGACAAACGTGTGGGCCAGGAACCTGAAATGCAAGAATAGGGTATTGGCTTTTGCCAGCGTGGAAAACAATGGCTTGGTGCGTGACCGTGAGAGACGATGTAACATTCGCACAACGTTCTCCACTGGAGAAAAAAAAACAATTTCAGAAGTTTTTTTTACGGATGATGTATCCAACCCACCCCGAAGAAGACGCAAATTGAATGCGAAGATCCGCTGATACTTCGAGAGAACGTCAGGTCCGACTAAAATCCGCAAGGGCCGAGGAGGTTGGTACTCCATATACAAAAAGTCCAGAGCCCTATGGAGAATCACAGGTATAATCGGTCTCGGCCAAAGGGAACTGTGCGCGAGAACACCTACTCAATCGCTATAGCCAGATCAGACACGCGTGATTGAGGCAAACTACCATCAGGTGCGCACAGGAAGGATCTAACCACTTATCTTGGCCTTTCCCACTAGGCAAATCCCGAATCGCAAACCCAATCCTCCACTCCGATTCCTCGTATGCACTGGGAGTTGTCACCTCACGGCTCGTCGTTTTTGGCCGTATCATCTCCACAGCATCCACAACGACTGTACGGAGGAAGAAGCTGAGGTCTGTGCCACCTGGTGGCCAGCTGTCCTTCTCTAATAAACTTGCGGAAAGACCGACAGGCCAGACCTTATCATCGGGGACAAGTTCAGGGGCCCCTCTGTTGTTCCCCCTTGTCGCCAGGGACCAAGCACTCCTCTGACCTCTCGATGTCCAATCCTCCGAATCAGAAAACAGTGCCGCAGACAGCTTGGATTTGAAAGAGTGAGAAGCGAGTAGTTGGTATGATCGAAGCACGGTAAGATGCGAATGGATGTGTAAATCGACTGCGGGGGCAGGGGAGATGGAAGCGAGTGGGGTAAGAAAAACGTCCAGAACGGCTTGGGAGAGGATTGAAGCTTGTTCGGCCAATGGGCTAAGCACAAGGTTTGTGAGATCGCCGATAGTTGGGGTCACTGCTGGCAGACGCTCGGGGAAGTTATCCATGAACGTTCTGACGGGCTCCAATAACGAAGGGCCGCCTCGATGAGAACCTGGTTCCAAGTCGTAGACTCGTAGCTCCAAAAGCTCTTGTTTGTACCTTATCCCCCCTTCGCTGGCGTCCATCTGTTCCGGGGCTGTAGGTGCCGACGGTTTCGGAATCACGGACCCGAGAGTCTTCCCGAACCATGCCACTTCGACTTCGACCTCGGTCCAATACCACTCTATCGGTGAACTGTGAGCCGGTTTCGATAGAAGAGGGTGATCTGGAGACGCGTCTTGAAGAATCATCAAAGATTTTTGCGCGCTAATGAGGGAGTTCTCGAGGGGTCTTGAGACGAAAGACGGGTATCTTTGGGTCGCAACGTCTGAAAACTCGAGATTCTCGTATTTGTACCCGCCGTTTGGTTGCTGTCTTTGGAATTTCTGGTCCAGGGGCCGCCGGCTTCCGCTATAGGCGATGGCGGAGCATACGGTTTGGAGGTAATGTCGGGATGTCAACGTGAGGACGAACGCAATAGCCGCATTGACGATCGTAGGTGAGGAATGTTCGAAATGACGGATGCAATGCTGGTAGATAGTAGAAAGAAGATCGACACTGGCAGGTATGGGAGGGTATTTATCAGGTGGCCGATCTACCCCCTGGGATACGTTGTGAGGTTGACACTGGGAACTATGGAGTGCACTCACCCTTCCACACACATCGGCACATGCTGCCAGCATATCGGCGACGTCCTCGCACACCGCCCAAATGGCGTTGAGAGAAGGCGCCCCATCCCCGTCCTTTCCAAGGTAATCCATTACTTTTGCTCGAGCGAATGCAAGCAAAGAGTCGAGCGCGTGAGAAAATGCGTGGAGCGTCGGGCTCGCGCTTTGGAAGCTCAATTTGAGATGCAAAAAATGTAAGTGTATGATCAGATGTACCTCTGGCCCAACGACCTCACAAGAACTTCCAAGCGTCTCGAAAGCGTTCCGATTGCCAAGAATCGAGATAAACAGCTGAAAGTCGTCAGGGTCAAGCATTTCTGGGGATGAACGACGCCAACCTCTGTGTTATCGTTTCGTCTCTGCCGACGATCGACAGTATCCCGTTCTTATCGTGATGTGTCCCTCTTAGGATGAAGCGTTCCTGCTGAGGACTCCAGACGTGGAACCTCGAAGTTGCGCCCATCAGCGTCAACCTCAGTGAAGCGAGGAGTTCTGATTGTTCCGCATATATGATTTCAGTGGCGAGGTTCGAAAGCTGCGGCTTAACGCTGTCAAAGAGTATGGGTGGAGATGACCATGAAACGGGATGTAGCGTACGACATACAAATGACGGCTTGCAACAAAAATATGGGACGCCTGTTCTGAGATGTATGGCGAATACATCGCGCTCAGTTTTTGTGAGGGCTGCCATGTGTCCCACGACCGAAGATTGGTCTGAGAGATGGGTCAGAAAAGCTCAAATGTTTGGCCAAAAGATGTACTCCATAAACAAGACCCTTATCACAGAGTCTCTGCCATAGGCTTGCTGCGTCATCGGCGTGAGAAGAATCAAACGGTGGTTGATCCACGGCGCGGTTTGCTATCTCTCGCCTTGTCAGGAGAGTTGACTGGACTGGAGGAGTCTTGAGGTCATCAAGCAGCTTTAGTGTGTCCATAATGGGATTCTGTGGCTTATCCGCCAGCCTCGGGACATAGAAGCGCGCATTCAAGGGCGGCAATTCCGCCGTGACGCGGTCTGGGAGGAAATCGTGCGCGTCGTTCATTAACAAGCGCGGAGTGTCACGTCACGTGCTTTTGGTCACAGCCCGGCAATACCTTGTGGCATTCCTCCCTGCTGTTCATCAACTTCTTGGATCATCTGCCTTCTACTTGGGACACTTCCCTCCTCCTGTCTTGCTCTGTTCATGACGACCGTTACCCATGCTCCTCTTGTATCGCGGACCCTCCCTTTGCTCGACTCGCCCGTAAAGCTGAGACCCACCACTAAACGTGCTCGGTCACCTGCCCCAGCCGACCAGGGCCAGGCCCAAGAACATGCGATCAAGAGACACAAATCATCGGCCACTGCGAGTGTACCCACGGCTCCTGCGAACGAAAAGGAACGAAGGAAGGCAGAGAAGTTGGAGAAGGAGGCGGTTTGGCGAGCAAAGTACTTGGAGCACTTCCCTCGGTGGATATTCTTTTTCGACCCCGAAGGGTTCGACCAAGATGCTACCGCGACGCGGAAGAAGCTAATTCGTGGTGTCCAGTCACTGGGCGCAGTGGGTGCTAGTTGTTTGCATCAACAACGATCAGCTCACTTCTTTTTCAGTCAGTGGTTGATTTATTGACCGAGGAGGTCACGCATTTCATCACCGATGTGGATCCGAATTCCGCTGGTCAAGATTCCCCATCAAATAAGGAGAATAACCCGAGTTCACGCACAATTGCCCCTCATTTACTCAGAAGTCCTGTGAAGCTCCGGGATGGGTAAGTCGTTATCTCGTCCTATCTCTAAAGACTTAGCCTTACGCTCCCTGGCATCCTTAGCGAAGATATGGATCCAGAGGTCACAAATGTTGCCTCGTATGCCGTCTCCGTCGGAAAGAAGGTTTGGAATGCGGCAAAACTTGCGTCTGTGATCGAACGCTGTCAAGGCGGTTCCCTGATTTCCTCCCACCAATCCCGGACCAATGCGGTTTCTTCCAACACCACTTCTATCAAAGGCAACCAGAAGTCACTTTCCCAGCTCCTCGAACATGAACGCCTCCACGGAACTACCACAGAACGTGACCCTAACTCCAAGCGCCACGACTATACTTATTTTTCCAAAAACCACTACTTTGTGCTCGTCGAGGACCTGAAACAGGAGCTTGCGCCGATCGCCGTCCTCCAGTACCCCATCACCAAGGGAGCAAGCGGGGGAGACACTGGGACGTGGCCCGTACTTCATTGTCATCCCAAAGCCAGAGGCCCCTTCATCGAGTTCGACGAACGGGAGGAGAAACGGTGGCGGAAGGCTGAGAATGCTGAGAAAGAGCGGGAGCGGGAGCGTGAACAGCGAAGGAAAAGGTTCGAACAGAGGAGACGATCCCTGAAGGAGAACCAATTCAAGGTTCAGCATGATCTGCGGAGAACCGTTTCGATGAACAACCTCCATCGTCGTGGCATCCTGCCAGAGGTCATCCCAGATGGTGATCTTGATCATCTGGAATCCGCCAACGCCTCTGGTTACCTTGCATCAGGGGGCTACGTTGCTGCATCGGGGAATAGCGTTGGCATCACGTCGACCACAGGGACAACATCAGCCACAACTGATGGCAGCCTCACGAAGCTTCAGCTTCCCCCATCTCTGCGTGGTAGGCTCCAGCAGGAGGTTGTGACATCCCGCCGTTTTGGTGGTGGAGGGAAATCGAAGGAGAAGGGTGACATGGGGCCGCCCGCAGAGATCCCCGATCGTCGCGGGTTGAGAAAAAGTAGAAGCACAAATACCCTGCGGTTGCCCAAACGGGATGAAGGCAGTAAGCCTGGATACTGTGAGAGCTGTCGTGTCCGTTTTGAGGATTTTAAAGAGGTTAGTCCGCACCGCCTCGTGTCTCGACAGTCTGATGAAGGGCTATTTGCAGCATGTGCAAGGGCGCAAACACCGGAAGTTTGCTGCTGATGATAATCACTATGTCGAATTGGACGCCTTACTTGATCGAGTACGCCGTAGAACGGTGGAAGAGGCGGAAGCAATGCGCGAGGGTGATGTTGTGATTCCTGCACATTGTGAAGAGTTCGGGGAGCTGGACACACCGCACGGCCTTGGTACCCTCGAGGACGACGGGTTTTGGGAATCGTAAATGACTTGGATAGATACTGGCCACATGCAATGGACTCTGTACGATTGGTGACGAGACTTTTTCGAAATTGATTTGAGAAAATGGTGCCTCCATTTCAACTATTGCCATTTGTGGACATGGTAATCGGATGATGATTGGCTCAGCCGACGGATAAAGGTGCCGTGGTTCTGGAACCACACTAATGAGGCAGACAAGCGTTTGAACAATGGGAATGTTTCGGAAAGCACCTCGGCTGGTTCGCCAGGTGGTCGCCCAGACGATCCGGGGGGTTCAAACGCATGGCCCTTAAGGAGGGGATGTGTGAATGCGTCCCTTGGTGGATTCCATTGTAGAATGTTTTGTTGTGACTGATCTGCTGATCCAGGGTCACGTGTCACACCCTCTCTTCCATCCTCTCCCCTCCCTCCCTCTCTTCGCTCGACCCCGCCCCCGCTCGTCCGCCCTCGCGTCTGCTGCCGTCAGAGTCGTTCTTCACCGGCTCTCGTTTCTTCAGAAAGCCCGTTCTCTCTATCCCCCGCCCAAGTTTCTCTCTGGCCGCTCCATTCCTCCTGTCGTGATGAACGTCCGCGACTCTGATGGCTCCGACTCGTTCGAGGGCGATTCCATGCTCGAGGACTCTGGTTCATCCTCCAGAGTGTCTAATCAGCAACTAGTGATGGCCCCTCAGTCGCAGTGGAAGGGCAGGAGAGGGAAGCCGAGATGCGATTATTGCAGGATGAACAAACTCAAGGTGCGTCCACCCACCCTCCCTGATAACCTCAACGCCCATTACTTTTCCAAATAGTGCGATAGAGAACAACCTATCTGCAACCACTGTTCCTGGTCAAGTCTTGGCGATTGCAAGTATACACCACTCCCTACACCTGCACATCGTGGCATTCCCCGATGTGATCGCTGCCGACTTCGGGATTTGAAGGTATGCCACACGTAATACGCTCCATGACCCTCTTCTTAATTCTTAACTGTCACTCCGTTTCAGTGCGACAGAAACCTGCCGGTCTGTAACCACTGTGAAATGGACACCACAGAATGCAACTACACCCCCAAAAAGCGTCATAGGATGTCTACCGATGGAAATGGTGCCGTCAACTCCCAATCAATATCCTATGGATGTAAAACCGCGGCGTTTGCGGTGTCTGATATCGGTTCATCCAACTTTACCATCACAGAATCTTCGTCATCTTTACAGTATCCTCCGCCGATGCACAAGTTGACGCCAAGGGGACCGCATTCAATCGACCCGATACCTGCTGGATCATCGCAATACAAGTCCCAAAACCACCATCTTCCATTCGATCCTGAAGTTACCCCGTACCACCGTTCCTCATCGCACACTCTCCATGATCCTGACTGGCGACGGCAACCACGATCGAGCATACCCGTCGATAGGTCTCGAACAGTGGACCCGATACCTATCGAGCATGTGCCCATCGAGCCATGGAGCCACCCAGACTTCGTCTCGCTCCCACGGGCAATCACACACACAGTGCGGACTCTCAATGGGTCTGAGTTACCGAACAGACGAGTCTTCGATAGCACACTAACGACATTCCTAATGGGGCTCTCCGTTGAATTGCAAGAAACTGCCGCCTTTTCACCGGCGCATTACGCCAGCATCGCGGACAGCCTATACAGGCACGATACATCGACACTGCCACCACGATTGCGGTCTTGGGTCCTATGTCATCACGTGAGATCGGGCTCGAGGAAGAGGCACCTGATTCTCGTCCCACGTGAATCCTTTTACGGATCTTCGAGGGACGAGGAGGAGACTGCTGCTGCCATGTACATCAAACAGGTGGACGAAGACAACGGCAATGATGTCAGCGGGTCTGGTTCATTCGAACGAATCCCAGTCCAGTCACAAATTTTCGACATCCTATTGTACGCACACCGGACACACAGCTCCCCAACCTTTATGCTTGCCGACATCAGAAGGGTTGGCATGGTGAGTCGAATTTTGTGGGGTCTCTCCAACCAATACCGATCAAGGCTCATTAAATTGATGGAACTGATCCGCGGATTATTTTTGTTTTTACTGTTAGGCGGGGATTACATTCCCGATGGCGGAGCTTTTCGTGCGTCTCTGCCCCTCTTGCAGATCGAGGTTCAGGAGTGGGGGTCCGGCTGATTACTAGACCCGTTTTCTGCATCATTGCAGGTTTTATGACATGCATGGCGAGGTGCGATGTTTTATAGTTCATTTTTACTATGTGTGATATTACGTTCTTGGATCTCATGTGCTCATGTCTGTCGTGCTCGACTCATCCTTCGACCCCTTTTCGCAATTCCGCGTTCATCTTCCTATCCTTCCCCATCCCTCCCCCCTCAAGTTCATTTCTCTTCCGGGTGTTATGCGGGCCAACTTATCAGGCGCCTATACATTTGTTCGTGTTTGCTACAGACCCGGATAGATGTTCGATAAGTGACGGAAGGCAAGGACCCGAGAAATCTATCGGCCGAGATGAAGAGCCGGGAAGAAATGGGCGGCGGGTGTCAGGAGTTCAATTCAAAGCTCGCAAAAGCCAAGTCGTAAGATCCAAACTCGTAGTTAATCTTATCCGTCCTCCTATACACCAAGTCATCCTCCCTCCCTCCGTTCGCTTTGGAAGGAGAAGTCAGAGCCAATCTGAAGGCACGTTGCGCGGCTTCCACGGCGCTGATCCCTTCCTCTTCTTCAGTGTTACTGTTCCCCTCACTCGAGATGAAGAGTGTGAGCGAGAGTTTCGCTGGTTGGAAGATCCTGACCACTCGTCGAACGAGGGTCTGGAGGTCCGGGATGGAATGTGCTTCGTGGGTGGGGAGGGTGGGTAGTGGAACGTTACACTCGAAAGAGGCATACGACCAACCGCTCTCAGGGGTGACATGGATGGTATAGTAGCCCTCTCCCGGGGGGGATTTGTGGTGCTGGTCCTCTGATGGCGGTCTGGACCATTTCAGAAGGGCGTTCGAAGAGTATCCGCATGGAGTGAACGAGTATGCGTCTAAAGTAGTGAGGTGGGGGGGAAATAAGTTGGAGATCCCCGTCCGAAGTGAAAGGGTTTGGGCGTGGGTAGATTGCGTATTCTCCTCTCCGAGCTCTGGCGAAAAGAATGGTTTGGATGCGGCGGGGGAGAGATTGCTCATCAAAATTTCGATCGTGTAGTCGCTTCCCTTGGACGGGTCAGATTGGTTTGCTCCTCCGGACTGGGGTATCTCGGTTGTCCCTGAGACAGCGTGTTGGGTTGCTTGGGGTTTGGTCATGTACAACAACCAATGGTCGCCATTGACCTTTCCGACGGCATAGGCTGCGCCGTTAGGGAAGAATCCATCGAGGTACTCAACCTCGGCCTTCCATTCTTTGTGCGGTCCGAGCTGTCGTTCGGGGAACATGAAGGATTTTCGGGAGTAGAAGCATTGATAGACGATCGGCAAGTTTGCATAATCGCGAGCGATCTCAAGGATGCGAGGCAATCCGTAGAGGTTGAGTGTCGTTCCGCAGGTTTTGAGGATGAGGCGATGGGGGGAGATGAAGAGCGACGATTCGCTGATAATCGATAGGCAATGTACCACGCGAAGTAAGGAGTAGGGTGTCAGATATACGGCCGATCCGCAGGCAGGGACAGAGGGACGACCGACCTAAGGAGATAGGCATCCGTCACTGAACCCTCGATGACGGAAAGTATTTTGCATTTGACGATGTCGAGCATGTCCTCCCAGACAGCCCTTTTGACCTTGCGCAGGCCGTACTTGCCGTCTTCCGCCGGCGGTGCGGCACGCTCGGCGTCGGCAGGCGAAGGAGCGAACCAGATTTCGAGCAACTTTTCTGCTCCCTCGAACTGGGAGGACTCTGACGTAGACATTGTTGGCGGGCGGGGAAAAAAGAAAAGAAACCGGAAATAAAAGTGTCATCGGATTTGCGTGCACCACGTTCGGCAACTAACCTCATCATCGCGCGGCCATGGTCAGACCTGGTCTCTTCAGGTTCCCCCTCCTCCGAACCGCCGCAATACGCTCGGCATTTCGGTGGAACCCCACCCCAATCCTCCCCGTACCCTCCACCCACCCTGGTGCACTCCGGCCAGCTGCCAACACAGGCTTCCGCTATCTCCACCGCACCCAACCACGCCTCTCCTCCAACTCCGACGGACGCGAATACGAAAAGGACGAGTCAAAGCTCACGTTCACGCAACGCTTAAGACATTTAATCAAGTCATACGGCTGGTATGCACTCGGCTTGTACTTCGTCGTGTCCGCGGCCGACTTCTGTGTGGCCTTTGCCGCTGTCAACCTGATTGGGGCCGAACACGTCTCGCGCATGGCTACTTCTGCGAAGGAGTCGGTGTATGCGATATTCAACTCGCGACCACCAGAGCCAGGGAGGGACGAAATGGACAGGGCACTTACGCAATCCCAAGCCGGTGGTCACGAGGGATTGTACGCGATGATCCTGGTGGCATTCGCGGTTCACAAGACTCTTTTTTTGCCCGTACGAGTGGGACTGACCGCAGCCCTCACTCCGAGACTGGTCAACTGGCTGAGGTCGCGTGGGTGGGCAGGCGCCCAAGGGACCAGGAGGGCTGCGGAGGAATTGAAGCATCGGATTCGAAGAGATCGCGACTAGAGGATTGTGAGTCCGAGCTACTTGCTCTCCTTTTTCCATATCCTGAAGGATTCAATTGTACAGATTTCATTGCAGTATTACAGCTTCATCGTCTCCGTTACGGTATTCAACATATTAATATATCACCGCTTTTTTATGAGGGCGGGGCTTCGTCAGCTGCGAAGGACCTCAGTCAGCTCCTGGTTTTAGTCGTGATTTTTTTGCTTCCCACCTTGCAAAATCCCCTTCTTGACAAGGTCGTCTGGGGTCGGACGGTGTTGGAGTCCGTGGTCGATCTTGTCCTACAACATCCTTCGATCTATAGCTCAACCCCGAAGCGACCATCACGCACCTCAAGCTGAGCGCGCTGTAGTTGTTCTTTCGCAGCTTGCAGAGCGGGGGCAACCTTGTCATCTTGACCTTGGTCAGCCTCCAAGGTGGTTGTAGATTAGATCAGTAGACATGAACCTTTAAGGATGTTCCTTTCGAGCAGGTCTTGCTTCTCTGGTCTGTGGGCGATGGCTTTGTCCAACTTGTTCACCGTATCTTGATCAAGGGTTGACTTTCGGACTGGCTTTGGCCTTTCGGTGGCTGTGTCGGCTACTCGTCGACAAGGTCAGGATGAGATTACATGGCGATGCGAAGGTCGGTACAAACACATGATAGTCGAGATGAGCGAGTGTGGATCAAGTCGAGGGGAGGATGATGGTAGATAAAAGGATTAGGGCTGGGACAACATGTGATCAACTGCCATCCCCTTGATCTCTAGACCGCGAGCCAGAGCTCGTCGTCCGCCCTTCTCGTCCGTCGCTCCTCCTCCGCAACCAACGTAGCATTCTCCTTCATCCTTGCTTGCTTTTCCCGGCGATATGCTTCCACCATCGCCCTTGTCTCCTTGATCCCGTCCTCAACACGGGCAACCTCATGAGACACCTCTTGTTCGGCTTGTTCCAGGAGATTCAGAGTATCGATGATGTCTTGGGGAGGTATTTTGTTGCACAAGTCACGAGATCCAGTAGAACGTTCGCTGGCGTAGGTTGAGCAAGAGGAATCTGAAGGGAGACTTGTGATCGTTGACAGAGTGTAGACAGTTGCCAGCCTGTTCTCGGCAGGAGTCTTTGGGCGCTGTAAGATTTCGTATAGAGTCATCGGGACTGGAAAGAGCGGAGAGATGAGGCGAGATGCAAGCTGGACACAGTTGGATGTCAGTTCTCTCGTTGACCTATTGCAAACCCAGAGTAGTCACGGGAAGTCACACATCACTCTCTCCCTTCCTCCGCGATGCATTCCGGCAATCTTCAAAGGACCGTCCTTGGGTCTGGCCGACGACTGGCTTCAAACCCTACCCGACCGCTGACCGGCCTGAGGTACGCTTCCACCGACCATGGTCACGAACACCATGACCACCACTCCGAGGATGCGACCGAATACCCCAAAGAAGGTCTGGGCTCCACTCGAGATGTTCTGGTTTCGTGCTCACCTTTTGGGGTTGCAGGCTTCGCGACTTCAACCATAGTCAAGGTCGTCGCATTTGCTGGTGCTATTGCTGCATTTTATAAATACGCTCCGTCTGCGTCCGACGACAACATCATAACTCGGTACATATCAAGCAATGCCACCCCTTCTGAAGTCTGGGAAAAGGTCAACATGAAGCACGCAGTCCTTGAACAGCAACAAGCCGATGAAAGCCAGATCCTCTGGTCCGCTCAGAAACCACCAGTACATCGGTACCGTTATCCTCAGTGCGTGCACCTATCGTTCTGTCCTCCCAGACCAATGTTGACCCGTGTTTTCATACACCTGGTAGACAAATTGACCAAGCCCTTCCGCATAGACAGCCGGTTGGTTCTGGAGTAGATCTGAGCGATTTAGTAGTAAAGCAAGGATAAATTCGAGTATTTTACGCCTTTTCGAGTAGAGTTGCAGCATATATCCTGCGAATCACCGAATATAGACATGAGCTGCTTAGTCAGCTGCTGTTCGTTCGCGTCGCGTTGCATCAAGTTTCCATCGTCCTCCTCCCTTCCTTACCGCTCGTTCTGTCTCCCCGCCGAGCCCTGGCCCGTAAGCTTCTCCGGCCTCACCAGTTATTTGTATTTGGCTTTTCTGACCATTTTTGCCACATTTTCTCTTCTACAGACCGGTAGTTGCCCAGGACTACAGAGTGTCCGGCCATGAAACCCAACGCCGTATTTTGTTTAGCGTCCCTCGTCTTCTCCGCCCTCGATGTAGTCCAGTGCGCACTTCCAAGAGTAGACTTTGACCGCATGGGAAAGGTTGGCCTCTTCGGCGACTTCGCAGGCCTCGACTGGTTCAACGAGACATCGTCATTATCCCTCGATCCTTCCTCTTCCTCCCTTCTCTCTCGCTCCTCCGATGGCTCGCTGTTGCGCGTAGGCTCGACAAACCCAGGGGGGTCGATTTACGGTGGATGCCCACTGGGAGAAGTCTTCTACGTCGCTGGTCAGTTTTCGTCGTTCGGAGGTGTTCCTGCCCAACACATCGCATCCTACGCCCCTTCGTCCGGCCAGATATCCGCCCTGGGCTCTAGCGGACCCAATGGCATCATTCGTTCAGTATATTGTGACGCAAGGAACAATCGGGTTTGGGTTGGAGGAGAGTTTTCGTCCCCGTCATCACTGGTCGCCGTCTGGGACCCCTCGTCCTCCTCTTGGTCTGCTCCCCCATTTGGCGGGCTGCCGGCGAACAACAACGGCCGGGTGCTCTCGATATCCTCAAATTCCTCCGAGTCCAGTCTGTTGTTTACTGGCTCTTTCGTTACAAACTTCCAAGGGGGTGATATCAACAGCACAAATAACCCCAACGTCCCATTCTCTCCTGGCGCCTCTCCATTCTCTTCGTCCCTCGTCCCTGTTCCCCTGGAGAATGTCGAAGTCGATCCCGCCTCTTCATTGTCTGGCGTCGACTTCCGGGATATTCGCAACATCCTCTGTCCTACCGGAGGTGATGGTCCCGGACAATCGTGGTTCGCCTTGGATGGCACTACCGCCGTCATTACTGTTCGAACCTTCAGCTCGCTTAGTGCAGCTGGCCTCCGTTTGGGCAATACCTTCCTTGATGGTCGTGGGACAACGGCATTCACGTGAGTTGCTGATAGGTTCTCGTTTGCAGCAGAACCCCGTTTCTGACTTCCTTTCTTGGACCACCCAGCCTCACAACTATCCCAGACAACGCCATCCAGACCTTGACATATATTGACCCCTCGACTGAGCAAAACCAGACATGCACGGAAAACTGTCCCCTGCTGACGGACCCATCGATATTATATCAGGATTTCTTGTTCCAGGAGTCCCTTGCGATCACAGGCTTCCAGTTGAAGTTATCGCAGTGGCGCGGAGCTGGCCCCGGTTTGCATATCCTCCAGCTACTCTCGTCTGGTGCTTTCGCATCTGCCGTCGGTACCCAGAACAGCAAATCGTGCTTTGCTCCCGTTCCCTCCAACTCAACATTTACCGGAACCTGGAACCCCCAGCAGGCCAACACAAATATTGCCGGAACCGTTCAAACCGTTCTCGTGTCCGAGGTTCCTGTTGGAACTTCCCAGGCAAATGGCCCAACCTTTACCTGGATGCCGTACGTCTCTGCTTCGGGCCAGTACGATATCAATCTCCTGGTTCCTGGATGCGAGGAATTCCAGGACTGCGACCTTCGCACGTCTGTGGAAATCACTGTTTTCCCAGGAGGGGGTCAACAACCCTGGGTCACCACCGTTTCACAACGCAATACGCAGGACACTGTGGCAAACATCTACAGTGGTGTTGTGGTCCCTTCCTCCCCCTTTTTTGTCGCCACCATCACGATGTCACTAGCGGAGAACCCCGAAGGTTCCGGAAGCAATGGCCAATACAGGATTGTGGCGGATCGAGTCCAGCTCATCCTGAGGTCCCCTGATATCAATGGAACCTCTCCCAATGGATCTGGTGGTGCAGGATCGTTGACCGGGTTCGGTTTCCTTGAGTGGCCGTTGTCCGTAACCTCGTTGCCGAGCACTTCCACTGGGATTTTACCAAATACCACTCAAACTCCCCTCGACATCGCCGGTTTTGATCTCTTCAATGCCCTCGGAGGATCGACCAATTTGCTCTTGTCCGGTGCATTCCTCGACAGTGTGGTCCAGCATCCCTCTGGAACCCTCTTCCTCGCTGGCGGATTTACCTTGACTTCTGGAACCGCTTCTGGTGCCTCAAACATCGTCGCCTTCGGTGGTGGCGCACTCCATGTGTTGTCCAATAACGGTCTGAACGGAAACATCTCGGCGCTCCTCTTCGTTGGGAACCGGTTGTACGTAGGTGGTCGGTTCACGGATACTGCCACGGGCTCGACAAACGGTGCTCTGTCTGGGGTCGCCGTTTATGACGTCGTACAAGACCAATGGGCCGCTCTTGGTGGAGGAGTTGATGGGACCGTTAATGGGTTGGGTTACACTAATGGACAAGTCCAAGTTGTTGGCAACTTCACAAGGGTTAGGAATTCGAGAGGTGATACTGGAGGCCTCCAAGTCCCTGGCCTTGCCAGCTGGGCTGTCGAGGCTGGTGGATGGACGAGCAGCGGCGGATACCTCGTTGGGACCCTCGACGTCATTGTCAACGGAACTCACGACGAAACTATTCAAGATGTGCAATACATCGCTGGTCACATCGCTTCGTCACTTCGGTATGGTGCAAATGGGTTCGCACTCCTCGCAACGGGTGAGGATGGAGGTCTCCCGGAAGTCACAACCCTCAACACCACGTTGAACCCTGTTGGTCCCACCAACAACTCCCCATCGAGGCGAAGTGGAACCACGGTCCAGAGGAGGAGTTTCATGCCGTCTGTCACGCTGAAACACTTGTTCAAGAGGCAGCAATCTTCAACCCCTACCCAAACCCCGCCGCAATCCGGCAACTCTCCTGCGATTTACGCTGGGGCATTTTGGACAAATAGCTCTTCGGGGCAGCAAATGGTCATCCTTGGTGGGAACTTCTCCTTACCCGCTCTCGGGGGTGCCTCTGGCCTTGCTGCTTACAATATCGAGACTGGAGTCCTCGCCGCTTTACCCGGGTCCGCTGTCCTCGGGGTCGTCCACACTCTCTTCGTTAATGGTGACACCTTGTATGTTGGAGGACAGTTCACGATTCAAGGTTCAGACCTCAATAGCTTCGCCATTTACAACCTCGCGGGTGGCCAATGGGCCAATGACGGACCACAACCGTTGATGATCTCCACCGGAACCGTTGCTGTCAGGTCCCTCAGCCTATCGGAGTCGAAGCCAGATACCCTAATCGTTGCCGGATCTTTCGAGAATGCTGGATCGTTCCCCTGCAGGGCCATTTGCGCATTGAACGTCAATTCGAGACAATGGACTACTCTGGGAAGTGGTTTGGGTGGCGGACAGGTTACGACTGTTATCCTAGCTGGGGTTCGTTCAAACTGTCATGCGGCCTTCTTCATCCACTGACCCTCATTTCAGGATAACCAGGACTTGCTCGTTGCCTCCGGATCCTTCTCGCTCCCTGATAGCTCATCTGTCAACGTTGCATTATTCTCGTTTGGGAACAATACTTGGACGGGGTTAGGAAGGGACAGTGACCTTCCTGGACCAGTCACCGCCCTTGAGGTCAACGCTGGAAATTCGAGCAGTATCTTCGTCGCTGGAAAGTCTGCGGATGGAACCGAGTCGTACTTGTCTTTCTGGAATGGGTTGACTTGGACCCTGCTCCGTGAGTTTCTTTATCGCGATGCACGTATATGCGGTGAAAGCTCATGCTTTATCCCAGAGTCGGATTTCGGAAGCGACACAAACATTTCGCAGTTGACCATGGTTCCCGTTTTCGATGCATACGAGTCCAACGGATTGATCCAAGACGACAGGATGTTGTTGCTCTCTGGTGCTCTATCTAGTTCCTCTTTCGGCGATGCCTCATCCGTCCTGTTTGACGGACAATCCTTCCTTCCTTACATCGTCTCCACTTCAACCTCTGGATCGCCAGGTGCTGTATCGGGGCTCATCCACTCTTTCACTTCCTTCAGCTTCGCTCGCAGACGTGAGTTCTCTCTTCTCCCACTCGTTGCTGCGTTTCTGAATGGAAAATTTTATAGATTTCTTGGCCGTGGGCATTGTCATCCTCATTTCCATCGCTATCGCGGCTGGCGTGGTGTTCCTCCTCGTGTTGATCGGAATCCTTTGGACTTTGTTCTCCCGCGAAGAACAACCAATCAAGACAGTCGATCAAGATGAAGATGACGATTCCTTGCATCAGCGCCCCTCTTCCCTTCTAGCGCATGTGAATGCTGCGACAAGGACAACCATCCTTGGCGCCACGAGCCCATTCAGCCAATACAACCCTGAGAAGGAAGAAGAAACTACTGGACAGAGATCTGGATCTGGCCATGATAACACTGACGTGTTTGGACCAGACGCGAGCAACTATGTCCGCGCGGAGACACCATCGGATGCGCTCGGGTCGACCGGTGAGGTCGGACGACCGGCTCATGCCAGGTACTCGTTCGAGGCCACAGGGGACGGAGAACTCCCCCTCACCGCTGGCATGGAATTGGAGGTCTTGGACGATTCCGATCAAGCGTATGTGCTCAGCTTTCTTCTCGCTCACGGCATCGCTAACCCCCCACAGTTGGTGGCTGGTTAGGGATCCACGGTCAAACCAAGAGGGCGTCGTTCCCGCGGCGTACCTATACTGATCTCGCATCCCCCCCATCTGTTTCTCTTTTATTATATTGTTCACCTGTTCGATGTGTTTTCCTGGCCTTCTTCTTCCCACTACCCCGCTCGTACTTGTCGCATTGTAGTCTCTTGCTTGTTATACCCCTCTTATACTTCCATTTCCTCTCCTCCGTCCCACGATCTACACTCTCTCCGACTTTGATCTTTTGTTTATCCTTACAGATTAATTGGCATCAGTACCATTTTATCACTCTTCCGTGGGTTGCGGAAATTAGTGATTGGCTTCAGACAGACATGATAGTATATAGAAAATAATGTGTAAACGAAAGCCTGTTCCGTGTGTGTCACTGCGGGGACGGGTGTTGGTGACGAAGTAGAATATGGAAGTTCATTGAATGAACGTACCTGGAGGAGTGGATCGCGGAAGTGTTTCTGGTGGTTGTGAATGAATCCCACCCTGGTCTTGAACTGTTCACGCCGGTTCTGGTCGCGGAATTCACGGATATGCCTCCCAGCTTCCTTGGCCTCTCCCCTATTCCTAGCTTTGACGGTCATGGTGCCATTACCAAAGGCACCATAACCACCCTTGACGGGAACGAGAGTGGAATTCTCCTTGTCCCCGATGAGTTTTCGGACGAGACCGATCCCTGAGTTTGGATCCTCCGTCCGACCGGGTAATGGGTTAGCAAAGGATTGCTTGTAGTAGCGTCGGAGGCTGCGGTGTCCAATCCTCGCGCCGGATGGTAGGACGAGTTCGTAGACGGTGTCGCCGTATGTGATCTGCGATCCACCAACCTCGTCGTCCTCTGAATCATCTGATTCGGTGGCGCTTTCCTCAACCACCTCGTCGAACTCGCCACCATCGCCATCTTCATCTACATCTTCCCAACTATTATCCTCCACGAGATCCGCATCGGGTACGACGACCCTCACTCTCCTCTTCGATGTCCCCTTCTTCTCTCCAGGCAAGGTAGGGTACGAACTCGAGAAATCGTAGAAGTCCGATACGGCGAGCCGCTCGCTTTCGGTATCATACGCGATCTTGCAATGACCCTTATCGAGCATATGCTTCCTCACCGCATCGAGGCTTCGAAACTCTCTGCTCTTCCTGAGACAGAATATGCAGGTGTTGTCTACCGCGATACGCTCACCGAGGAAAGAGAGGAGGCCCGAAAGGTCAGTGAGGTACTCCAGATCGGGGATGAAAAACGAGTGGGCGGAAGCCATATGTGAGATGTTCTCGTCGATGGATTTGAAAGCGGGTGCTGGGCAAAAGAGGCACTGTAAGGGGGATATGCGGGAACGGAGGGAGGCGATTCGATCTTCGATGGATTGGGGTTCGGATGTTTCTTCCTCTCCTTCCTGCGGCTGCTCTTCTGGAACTGGTTGCGGGGAAGGCTCAGCTGGGGCGAGAAGGCGTTCTGAGGCGTTTGTAGTGACCTCAGCGGGACCTTCGGTCTGGGAAACCGCAGGTTCAGTGTCCCGGCGATTGGCTAGCTTAAGCTCCATATCTCTGTGTTTCTTGGAGTTTATGTGCGATCGGTAGGCGTTTTCCGTCGTGTACGTCTTCCTGTTATGCAAGGGACACAAAATAACGGTCAGGACCTCGGGGAGCTACCCACGGGATGAAACACGATGCTTACTTGCAAACCTCGCAGACGGATCCCCTGGCGGAAGCCATTATCGCAGTCTCAGTTTTCCTCTCCAACACCTTCTCGTTGAAGATTTGGACGGAGACGGGAGGGAGCCCGGCTACCCGACGCTTCATGTTATATCTGTGGTGGTCAGAGCGATAATGCTCTCCTGTAAGTTACGAACGATGCATAAGTTCGATTTTTTTTGTGATTAGATAAACAGCATAGCAGCCATGGAAATTTTATACGGACTTTGATCCTCCGCAGAGTAGAAAGCGATCGAGCATGATAGACAGGTGAATAGGTTGCTCGTATCGTTCGTTTGTTCCGACATGGTGTGTGGGTGGGCGAGGGGAGGGGAAAGTGGTGGGCGATGGATTATGTATGCGTTTCGGGAGCGAGAGTCTCAGTGATTCACGGATTATTATATGCGCGTGATCGAGAGTGGCTGAGTAAGAAAGCGTCCGCTGCTACTCATCAGATGATCTCCCTCCGCAAGCAACCATGTACCCTGGTCTGAGGGCTTCGTAAATGTGCGAAACGATGTAGTGGCCCGTTGCGAGAGTGGAATGGCCCATTGAAACTCAATTTCGCACTGACTATACTCGGTCAAACAGCTGGAACATGCGGACAGAAACTAGAAGTGGAAGCTAGCATACAGAGATGGGAGAGCACGGAAACATTACAGACAAATACGACACAAACAGGGAACGACAGCAGATTTCAAGCCTTTGAGGCGCCCTGTTCGGGGAAAGGATGTTGCGCGTCAGAGGACATGGAGGTTCGACACAGGGTAAGGGCTTACTGCAAGGGGCAAACCGAAACGCTCAGCGCGTTTCTTTCTTCGTTCAAGCTCTTCAGGATCCGCAGGTTCCTCTGGTGCTCCTCGCTTTCTAGCGGGTTGCTTCTTGCTTTCCGCAGATGCGTCGACGCCGAAACGCTCAGCCCTTGTCTTCAGCTTCGCTTCGTCCTACAGTATGGCATGAATGGATCGCCAAGGATTGGATTGGGTAGATGCATACCTCCGGAAGTTGTTGTCTCCTGGATTTCCTATCCGTAGATTTGGGCTGTTTGGGTTCCACCAGCGGGATTCCGAACCGAGCGGCACGAGCTTTGCGCTTCTCCAGCTCAGGGTCCTCCACGGCAGCGGGATCCGTAGGCGTCGTCGTAGAAGTTGCTGATGCCGGCTGTGGTGCGGGTGCTGGGTCCTAAAACTTCGGTTCAGTATATGGTAATGTTGGCTGACGATCCGTCGCACCTGGGCCTTCTTGGGTGAAGTGGGAGGGTTGGCAGACACGTCGGGTTTCGCGGCGGATTTCGACTTGGGAGGCGCGTCTTGCTGCGAGGTCAGACCAGTGGGGTTGTGTGACGCATTGTACACATCGACAGCAGCAGGTTCTGCGAGGATTTTCGCAATGAGATCTGCCTTGGTCGGCTTTGGAGGCAGGGGGACCGAGGCCTTCTTGAGGATCTCCTTGAGGTCGGGGACCTTGAGGGCTTTTCTGACGCGCGGTGTGTTAGAGTGTGCAAGGGGTGGTGTCCATTCGGGGACTCACAGTTTGGATTCCATCGTCGACCTTTGTCCGAAAGCAGCGCGACGGAGCGTGACGACCTGTGGCGGGTTATGGGTGACGTGACGCAGGTGTGACGGGATTGGGGGTGACGGGGTGTCACATGGAGCCAATGGGATTGGACTGACTCCCTCAACCAATGAAAGCACGATGGACGGATTTCTAACCTCGGCTTATCACTCGTACAGTAGTAAGCCAACCAACCACACTCGCTCATCTAACTCTCTCCCTGACCGTCCCTCAGCTGGCGAACAACCGCCCTCGTCGTCGTCCTACGAATATTACCCCCAGGACCACCAACAACACCAACCACCAGCCCACCACCATCTCGGCAATCCTCAGCCAACCGCTGCCTCTCCAGACCCCACCGCCAGGTCCGTTGACCAGATATCCCAAGAAAACGCCCTCGATGAAGAGCCCCTCTATGTCAACGCGAAGCAGTACTACCGGATCCTCAAGCGGCGTGTGGCAAGAGCCCGGCTAGAGGAGGTTCATCGACTCTCCAAGCAGAGAAAGGTACGCCTCCCCCCGTTTGTGTTTTAAGCTCAATGACTGACCCGTAAGAAGCCGTACCTCCACGAATCGCGTCACCAACACGCGATGAGGCGGCCTCGCGGCCCTGGAGGTCGTTTTTTGACTGCCGAAGAGATCGCTGCCCAGAAGGCGAGCACCGCGGCAAATGAATCCCCGGTTGCAGAGGATGACTCCTCTGTAACTCCGACGCCGACTTCTTCAAAGGGGCCGGAAAGCTTTGTGGGTCAATCGTTTGATGTCGCGCCTCCCATTCAACCCCCTATGCCTCCGGTCCAAGTCCAGAGTCAAGTGCAGGCACAGGCTCAGGCGCAAGCTCAGGCTCAGGCTCAAGCCTTGCGCTTGTCTATTCCTACCCAGAACACCCCGTTTCAGGGGCACCCCCATCCCCACATTCCAACACCGTTCGATCAGCAAATGCATTCCGCCTCCCCGGCAGATTCCGTTATGCTTGATTACCAGTCGCTCTCTCACCCTGTAACACCACTTTCGGCTGCGCCAGCCTCTCATCTTCACCCATCTTCCCCCTTCCATGTCAACCCTCCGAACACCGTCTCGCAACACAGGCAACCCTACCAACAACAGTCACCTCAGAATCCCCAGCAGCAACGATCTCAACCTCAACAAAAAGATGTGCCAACCACCAATCCCGATGGCACCATGCGGCATTATTCGGCCCGGATGCATCACGTTCCGCATCCACATGCCCACTCGAGGGCCCGGCACATCAACTTTTCGGAGATCATCTACCAGGATGAGTCCCGGAATCAGGATTTGCTTCAGTTCGGTCCTCAGGGTGGATCCGTTCCTTCTGCCTGACGAGGGTTTCAGGATCCACTCGTCACGGTTCTCTCCCCATGTAAAACTACACAGGCTCTATGGCTCACTTTTTTTCTCGTCGTCGTGTTATCGGATCACTTACTACAGCCAGTCTCTCCATTTCTATTCATCCTGTCTCCCGTACCATGTACATGATCATATCGATGCGGCAACTCGTTGGTTTGCTCCTTAGACTTTCGAATCAGAGCATTTCTATTTCCATCTCGTCGTCATTGGATACAAATAAATGTTGCTCGGAGCCCTGAACAAGGAAAGGAGAAGGTACGGAGGGAGAAGGTGGGGGTGGTTTTGGTGGTGAACTAGACAGCATCCCTCCCTCGGAAGGGTCATCCAGGTCATGCTCTGTAAGTGGAAGCGCGATCGTGGGTAAGGGTCGGAAGAGAACCAAGGCCCGGCTTTTAAACGCGTCCGTTGGAGGCGTAGAGGGGTCCACGGATTGGGTGAGCTTCTTGTTTATCGCGTTCAGGAAGGCGGATGGGATGGTAAACCCTGAGGGGTGTACAGTTGAGTTCGTTCCCGCGCATTGCTGTCGCTGGCCTTCGTCGTCTCCGTCGTATTCGTCGTCGTCCAAACTCGTGACGATTATTCCTGTAATTCCAAATATCAGAAAGTTGGACGCGATCGGGAGGAGTGGAGAGGAAGACGTGAAGGGTAGTGAGAACATGCAACACGCGACCGGGAGACTCACTATCTTTCTCTGGTTCGTACCACGTCTGGGTGGACATTTGGATGTCATTCACGTCGGAGGAAGGAGGTTCATCGACCGAAGTTGGCCGGAGTAGAGGCAAGGTCGACCCATCTGGGCACACTACCACGCACGAACTCTGCCCAACACCCCCTACGACACCACTCCATACATCATCACCTCCTGCTCGCGTGTCCGGTTGTTGCTGTTGTTGCTGGATGTGCGGGGGAGAAGAGACGGACGTTGGTTGGATGGACAGTTCCGCGAATCCGCGTTCGAGGTTCCGACTCTCGAACTTCCGAATCCGTTTGGTTGCCCTTCCGTTCGAGTCGGAACCTTGGTTCGGAGGGAGGTCGTGTCCAGCGTTGTGCGCGTCGGCGCTGACACCTCCGTATGCCGTTCCACCGGTTCCGACACCACTTCCACTTGCGTTACTCCCGTCAGAAATGAGATCGTCTGGATGCTTTCGTTTGAGGTTTTGAGAGAACCACGGGTGACGAAGTGCCATGAGAAGAAAGACAAAATAGGCCAAATACGCAGAGAGGGGGAGACTAGGGTTTTACACGTCCGAAGGCCTTGGAGGTGGACAAGAGGGCGTCCCGAATTTCCGTTCCGCTTGAGCAGTCCAAGCCTCAGCTAGTCTCCCGATCGCCAGTGGGAATCCATCAGTGGGCGCCAGAACATTCGAGCAACTTGAGCCACCTTCCCCCGTCGGGATAGCCGGAGGGCGAAGATCAATACGATTCTTGTCGTTATCGTCGGCTCACCCCGCCTCGATTGAGTGCCATTCTCCCTACCGTACCACCACTCGTCTGTCTTTTTGGTTGGTTACCAAGAGGCAGGCCAGTTCGCTCACGAGATTCATGCTTTGTGCAGCACTCTCACGGTCCCAAGATCACACAGTATCATGACAGAAAACCATTACAATAATTGATGCATTGGCACAAGAAGTGGTGTTACACATTGAGCGTGGTAGTTCCTACAGTCGGGTGGACGCAAGCTAAGACTGGTTCCAGTCTTGCTGGGTCTGACCCTTCTCGTTGCGAACACGGCCTGACCAAAATGACCTGATTAGCTTCCAACTCATCAGACCCAAGCGAGCGGAAGGCCAACATACCGGCAGTCTCTTGAGAGCTGTCGCTAGTGACCGCTCCAGCGACCTGGTCCTTCTTGCCGACGAGGCGGTCCTTGGTGCCCTCAGCGTAGCCCTGGGCCTGGGCCTCCCTATGTTCGGTGTCACCTTGTGCCCGACGCTCCTGACCGGAGGTCTTGAAGCTCTCGGCACCGGTGATGTTTCCGATGGTCTCCTCGACTTTGCCCATGGTGTTCTTGATGGTGCCAGAGGTTTTGCTGCAAACGTGCGTGGTTAAGCCACGCAGACCCTAGACCTGGACAGGAGAGTGAACGAACCTTGGATCAGAGGACATGTTTGTGATGTTTGGAATGGACAACGTTTGTAGGTGTGGTTGTTCGATGAGAGTGTGGGTGGTTGGTGAGTGACCCCTCATCGAGCGTGGTCCTTTAAGTAGGCCAGGGGGTAGGGGTGGGAGCCTCTGACGTATCGATCCAAGTGGTGTCATGACGGTGAAGCTCCTCGGAGCTGCCGCAGTACCGACGCCCCTATGGAAACTCGATACTCCGCCCCTAACGTGGTGGTCTGCCACCTCCTCCAGCTGTGGATGGATACTTGGGAACGAGAGGATGGTCGGTCCCTTTGAGACGAAACATCCGGAGGGGGTCACTCGCGCAGAACATCGGAGCGTTGCTTGGTTCCAGAGATGGAATACACTCGTGGGCACCCCGAGCGATCCCCCGCCTTCGTTGCGCCTTCGTTCCCCAAGAATGGAGTGACATCATAGACATCACTCCGATCGTCCCTCCCGAGTCGTCATTGAATCACCAACATGAACTTCCCGCCGTCACCGGTGACGCGAGGTCTCCGCTCTTGTCCTTGGATCGAAAACATCCACGATGGCGGGTGCTAGTTCGGCAGGGAGCACCCGCTCACACGCGTCATTTCCTTTTGCGAGCCTGTCCAGGTGATAGGTTGTGGTGTCGTGGGGTGCACGAGGCGCATATGGTCTGCCTTTTTAGCTCCTAGTTCGTCGATGTACGCCTCCGATGGACACCTCATTAATATCCCACTAGTGCCATGTGACAGTACTTCCGTCACTGCCCAGGCCCTAACGTTTTTCGTGCTGCACAGTCACCTGCCACCAGGCTGGTACGGGTGGGAAAATCAGAGAATTGAATTTGCGTTTCCGAAGTGGGCCACGACCCTACCGTGCGGTCAGACCCAACAAACTGAGCTCTGGAATATATACAGTGCCGGCACTGTACCCTTCATCGGACCTTGGTGCATCACGATGTGATCCGGTAACTTTCAATAGTACGATCTGCGCCTGGCACGCAGACTGGTGTAATTGAAACCGTGGCTGGTCAGGAAGCATGACCAGGTTGTTGGTCCCTCTCGGACTCGCAGACTTCCTTGGTCAAACCCCCTCAATATTCTGAAGACAAAGTACAACAATTATCCAAAATAACGTAAGTTTACGGACCACAGCAGGGTCGACATTTAACGAAGAGACACTACGCAAACGTGAGCTAGGTCAAGTCAAAGAAGGCGAGGAATAAAAGTGAAAAGAAACCAATGAGCGTGTGATGTGGCTACCAGGAGAAACAACGAAAAACGGAAAATCAGCGCATCTACGCATGAAAGTGAGGTCAAGGCAATCTCAGCACCCATAGATAATGATCAGCGATCTCTACAAGTAGAACGGGTGTGGTCCGTGTAAAAAAACGGGGCGAGGGGACGTCGATGCAGGCAGACCCAGCTGAGGGAGAACTCCAGTCGGATCAACTTGTTAGACCCCCAGCATACCCCTTAAAGGGATCATGCCCTTCACGAACGATATACTCGTCCAGATGGCATGGATAAACATCCAGAAGAACCCGAGAAGGAGAATAGGTATCCAGAATATAACCAACATACGGTCATCTGTAGCAAGGTGAGAGAAGGTTCCCGAGGTTGTCATGGGAGAAAAATAAAAACCTACGTTTCTTCTGCTTCTTGACTGCCTTCGTGGTTGCACCCCTATAACCGTAGGAATTTACCTCCTCCTCTGGAGGAGCAGGACCGCCCGGATAATGCACCTGCCTCCTTCCAATAGCTGGGGCGCCAACCTGTGATCCAGCCTGGTCCTGGTTATCGGCGTCAGTTCGGGTGTTCGAAGTCGTTGCATCTTGTTCATGGCCGGTCGTTTCTTTCTCCTCGTATGGGGGCGGCGGTGTTGCATTAGCGTTTGGACTAGCCATACCCGACGTCAGCACGAGCTTCTCCCAAATTGACCTCAACTGTGGAGTTGGACCCTTCAACTCTCCGGGACCGGCGGCCTCATCCTCACGCCTGGCCCCGTCGCTCCATAACCAAGCCGGAATCGGTACGAAAACTGGGAAAACCGCGGGGACTTGCTGAAGAGCGCCCATTCCGGGAAGTTGGAGATGTCTGAGATCCTGCACTTGCTGGGCAACGTTTGGAATAATCCCTTGAGGATGCTGCAGTTGCATCAGAGTGCGGTAGATGAGGTCGGTGATCGTGGCTGTGGCTTTGTCTGTGAATGGCTCCTTCAAAGACTTTCCATCCTTGTCTCCAGCATCTGCCTTGACCTTTGTGTCCTTCGGTTCCTTCGGGATGGGGATATTGGCTACGAAAGGGTCGTCCGCCTCGGATTCTTGACGAATCATCGGCGATGGTGTGAGCCCAGGCGACAACGTTGAGTTCCCGTCCCTGACGAATGACTTCCGATGTAGTTTTTTCGCCGGACACGCATTCTTGGTCCTCGGTCTATCTTCTTCGTCTTCCACGTCGCCCCACGTAGCCTCATCGTCACTGTCTCCTTCAGCACTTTGCACGAAGAGGATATCACCTGGTACCAAGCTTTCGAAGAAGCCATTGGTTGCCACCTCGACCGGAGTCTTTCCCAAAACGTTGACAATCTCTATATCAGCACCTGCGATGAGCAAGAGTCTTGCACACTCCTTTGATCCACTGAGAGCGGCGAAGTGGAGGGCAGTGCATCCGTTTCGGTCCCGAGTATCCATGTCGATTCCGCGGGTGATCAGGAATGAGGTGAGGTCTGAGTAATTGAGGAAACACGACAGGTGTAATAAGGTCTGACCGCTATTCGTTGGATGCGAGATAATAGATGGGGTCGGGCGGGCGGTAGTGCCACCAACATCGACGTCAAGCATCATCAAGAAGTCCAGAATCAGTTTCTGGAACTGTTCTCCATCTCCACTGCGAGCGAACAAGAGCGGACGAAGTGATGAGACAGCGGTGGAAAGTTGATACTGCATTCCGCTGTCACCCCCTTGAGGTTGCTGTGTCGATGCTGAGGAACTTCCATCACTCCCGGCCGTACCGATGATACGCATGGCAACGCTTCGTGGGTCTTCCAACTTCCCGTTGAGCTTCATACCGACAACTTGCAAGGCCAGCTCCATACTAAAACGGAAATTCAGTTACTTTGTTCAATAACACGATTGGGGCGGAACGTACAGTCCTCTATCAGACTCGTCCGTATAGGTGAACAGACACGGTGGGGTCCCGTCGTCCTGTACATCGATTCCATCAAACCAGACGGCAACAACGCCCGGGGTAGCACGGGCGGGTAAGACGCAAACCAGAGTGTTATCACTCCATCTCTGGGTGGAGCTTGCCATCATCTCACCGAATACGCAGTTGAGTGGGATATGTGCATGGAAATTGGCACCGAGGACAGTAACCTCGATGCCTCCGTGAGTAGGTCCGGCGGATGGAATGAGACGATGGATTCTAGGGAGTTGGAAGGGTGGGATTGGCGGAGGCGGATCAAAATCGAAGAACACAGCAGGTTGAGGCTGGGGTTGTTGTACAACAGCTACGGCATGGGCAACCTCTGGGGAAGTTGTGGGATCTGATGGGGTAGGGAGAGGGGAGACAGCCTGTGTGAACTCGAGTGGATCCAAGGTCTGGTTCAGGGTCTGGTTGAAATCCGGCATGGGAATCTCGGATTGGCCATAAATCCCGGAGATAAAGTCTGTCGGAGAGGCGAGGGAATCGAAGGAAGGTTTTGGTGATGAGAGGGTGCTCGATAACGCAGGCGTCGTGGGTTGGGTGACAACCAGAGGCGACGATGCTCTCGTAGGCAGAACAGAACTCATTGCGGATGGAGAGGAAGTTTCAACCTTAGCATCTTTCAAGGGCTTCTTGCGAGTCGACGAGTCGTACGGTTTGGCACGCCTCTTAATCGTGATCGACTTTTGTGCTGGCTTCCGAGTTACATGCGAACTATTCCAGTCAGGAGCGGAAGTCGAGGGGCTAAGGGAGTGAGGCAAAGGCTGTGATTTGTGTATGCTCTTGTGATCATCAGTGATCATGATTGGGGGCGTCGAACCCGATCCCACGATTCGCCCCTTGTGGTCGACCATCTTGAAGTGGACATGAAATCCGACTTTTTCGCGATGATGCCTACAATAACACGTGATGCGCATAGGGAGGATCACAGATCCAGTGGAGAAATCGAGTTCCTCTGGGCAGTTGAATTGGAGTAAACTGAGTGAGGCATCGGGCCGTTCGGAAGAGGGTTCCTCTGAATCCGCCTTGACCCTTGATGTAACTTTACGGGCCGCGCGTTTCGCCTAATATCGGTCAGGGCCAAGATCTCATACAGAAAAGGATTGCACGGTACCTCCCGGGACTGGCAGCTGGAGCAAAGTGCAACTCGCACGTGTGGTGGGGAGGAGCACGTGACTTCCGCTGTCAATTGTAGGGTCTCTTGGGGCGCAGCATCTTGGACAAAGGCAAATGAGCGACTGGACGAGACCGCGACGAAGAGGGTCGATCACACCTATCTTTCCCTCTTTTCGCGTTCGGCGCTTAGTTGATGTATTCGGAGGGAGCTTTAGACACTTCCAACTGCCCACACGGTCATACTTGAGAAAGGGACCCTGTGACGAACTCGCATGAGCGAGGTCCACCGTTATTCTGACTTGGGTCTCGACTCGGGACTTTGTGCCGGTCTCTGGAATGCTTGGGAAAATAATGGGCAGACTGGCGCAATGTATGACGTGAATGATGGTGTCATAGAAGAGATAAGAGCAACTCACTTGGAGCAGGTATCTTGTGGTGGACAAACCACGTTATGAACTACATTCGCAACGTGCTGGACTGGGTGGGGAGGGGGAGCGGGTTTGGTTGGAAGGACACTGATGGTCTCTGGTGTGATGATCTTGGCTAGTTGTGCCACATGAAGCGGTGGATGGTTCAGGAATGTATCCTCCGTTACAGCGTAGGTGGAGGGGTGTTCTACCGGGATAGAGCTAGGTGGTAATAGTCAATATCCGGGAGGACAGTTAACGATATGGCGTTAGGCACCTGTCGAATACTGTTTCCCGGATAAGGTTGTGAAAATGGATGCCTTCCTCGTCACCGTTCTGAGGTGGGTTGAAGGTGGTGAGAGCCTAGCTAAGATTAACTTAAGAAGGGAGCTTACCGCATTCGATGGAACCGTGCTGCGCCAGGACTTGAGAGACATCTGGGTGTCGGGGACTTCTGAGGTATCTGGTGTTGCTGGGGATGGCGAGCGCGAACAGGCGGTGACGGAAGAAGAGGACATGGTAACTCTGTGCAAGGGGAAAGGTGGGATGAGATACGGATTGTGCCTCTCGGACTCGGAGCGACAGTTACCAAACCAAATCCAGAGGGTCCGCCGGTCCGGGCTGAAAGACAAGATGATTTTCCGATAGTAAAATATTCTGTAGGTTATTGAGGTGTGTCGTGGTCGTCGTCGCTGGAGTGCGTTGGTGGTAATTGGTCGAAGAGGAAAATACCGCCTGCCCTCCACGTGCAGCCATCAGTCCTTACCCGCACAAGCCACCATGAAACGGGTAGCAGACTCGCAACTCACTAAAGACACTGAGGACGGTGACGATGGTCCAGAGGTAAATTCTTGGTGGTCTATGTTGGGTTATCCGAGATTTACCTCGTTTTGTTCTCGCAGGAAGTCGGTGTCGGCTTCAAGAAGGCCTCAGAGCCCGAACTCGCGAACAGGAGGCAAGCACGACCCTTCCCCACAAAGTTCAATCCCCAACTAATTCTACTGTTTTATCCCAGAGTAAAGGCCTTACCAAAGCGTGCATCGCTTGGTGGGAGTGCAGTGCCTCAGCCTACCAATTCCGAGCAATTGGTGCGTGTTCAAGGCAAACGCGACCTCAAATCATGTTTCTCACTTTCGACAGTCTCCTAGCAAACCCAAGTTTGGTGGGTTCAGTGGCTTTGGATCCCCAGCGACCAACTCGGGCGCGTTCACCTTCAGCGCATTCATCCCAACCCCAACAGATGCCCAGAACAAGCCAACAACAACACCTTCCTTTCCATCAAACTTTTCCCCCGCGCCACCACCCCCAACATTTGCCCCAGGCGCTTCTACAGCCCAAAAGTTCACCTCATTCGTCAATTCAAATATCGACGGTGTCCCAAAACACCCCTTACCAACTTCGGTTACTCAAACACGTGAGGAGGAGGACTACAACGCCGCATACTCGTTCTACAAGAGCATTCGCGGTTTGAACCATTCGGTCGTAACCTTCCTCACGAACGCTGTCAAAGATGACCCTTTCGTCGACCTCTCCCAGGTTTTCGATCAATATGCTGCCAAGCGGCGTGCGATCCAATCGGTGTGGGATAAACAACTTACTGGTTCTTTGAGCAACTCGCCCAAAAACACCCTCCCGCTCGGGCCAGATCCTGGGCCATCTATACTATTCAGCGCCCCGAGCTTGTCGACTCCACCCACATCTGCAACATCCGCTCCCAAATTATCCGCGTCTACACTCCCCAGTGTTCCGGGGTTTAAGCCCCCGACAGGTTCGGGCACACCCTCCTTAATTTCGAAACCCAGTAGTTTCACGCCTCCGTCAACCATGGATGGCTTGAAACCGTCTACAGGGTTTACGTTCCCTGTAACCCTAGCCCCAACCTCTGAATCCTCCGGCCCTCCTGCCCCAACATTCGGTTTCGGTAGTACTACCGGCTCTGATAATAAACCTTCTTCCACGATCCCAAACTTCTTTGCCTCTTCCCTCGCAAAGAAAGCTACGGATGAACCGCCAAAAGACGGCCCCAAGTCGACACCGTCGTTCGGAAATTCAACCTCCAGTTCGACCTCCTCTGGGTCTCTCTTCGGAGGATCTTCCTTCTCTACCACGAACTCGTTTGGCGGGCCCTCAACTACCTCCGTATTTGGACTCAAGGACGACAAGGAGAAAGACAATACCACTACGCCATCTCTCTTTGGGTCAACCAGCACTTCTGAAAAATCTGCCACGACTAGTGTGTTCGGTGGATTCGGAAGCACTAGTACAGAGAAACAGGCAAGTCCGTTTGGCGGGTTTGGAGCTTCTACATCCTCGTCCACAACCAGCTTCTTCGGGGGTACCAGTTCCGACAGGGAAAAACCCATTCCATCTCCGTTCGGCGGGTTTCCGGCTACAGGGACGAAGTTCACCTTCGGAGCCTCCTCAACTGCAATCACCCCTGGAACCTCGGGAGGTAGCCTTGGCAACCCGGTCGGTTTCACCTTCGGTAGCCCGCCTAAGACCCCTCCCGTGACTACATCCTCGGAATCGACAGAAAAGAAACCATTCACGTTCACTCCGATTGGCACAGGCTCTGCGTTCAGCTCTACCCCAACACCTACTTCCAGCGACGCGGGGGACGGTGATACCGAGGGTGTGGACCATGCGAAGATCCTAGAGGGTGGTTCCGTGCACGATCAAGAAGGGGAAGGTGAGGAGGACGAGGAGACTACCCACAGTGTCAAGACGAAGGTATATTCCCTGAACAAGGAGGAAGGCGTCTGGAAAGAACTCGGGCTCGGTGTGTTGAAAGTCAAGAAGCACAAAGAAACCGGAGCTCGGCGATTACTACTGAGAAATAGCAGCACAGGAAAAATCACGATCGTATGTCACTCCCATCTGCCACGTGTACGCGGAGGGCTCACACTTGTTCACAGAATTTCCGGATTCACGCGGCGATGAGGCCCTCCGTCTCGAAACAAGTTGTTTCCTTGATGGGTCACGACGACAAGGGAAATGGAGTCCCATACAGGCTGAGGGTCAAGACTGAGCAGGCTGCCCAGGAGTTGAAGGATATATTGGAGAAGGAGACGTCCTCATAGACAATACCTGACTTAGCATCTCATATCTACCTACCAGGGCCTCGCGTTTTAGCTACAGTTATGCCCCTAGTAACGTACCTGTGGTCATTCCCAGTTCCCACTCATGATTCCACTGACTTTTCGAAACTTTAAGCTCGAGTTGACCGAACCCACCCAGGCAAGAGTCCGCATCAATACGCGTGGTGCGTTTATTCAACCAGTAGCTGTGACATGCCTTACAATTACAATACCGAATATATACGTCCAAGAAAATGGAAACGATCGCTTTCAATGACGTTTCCCCGAAGTAAGGAATTAATTTCCCTTCCCTCCATCAATATCAGCGGTTCGCCGTGTATACCTCCAGAAGCCCTAAACTCCCGACCGTCTCGTTATTCGTCCACGGCTGGCCGTCGATGTAGAACAAGACATGAGTTTCGAGGTTCCAGTATTCGGTCTTACCCCCAGCGGAATCTGTGATCGCACCCAGGTAAGTCTTGGAAGTAGAGTTGAAGATGTATGGATTGTTGAGCGTTTCTTCGCATCCGGCGAGTGTGACGGTATAGTCGCGGGACTGCGAAGAGACGGAAGAAGAGATGCTGAGGATGGATGGATCGTTGGTAGTTTGATATTTGAGGGTGATTTCTGAGAGGTCGAGGGCTCCGTACACAAACTGGGCGGCAGTTGTATCTAGGCAGACGGGCCTGTCAGTTCCCTGTGACCTCTCCAGACGGTAACCACCACATACCTTGACCGATCCTAGGGTCAGCCACGTACCAGTTCAACGTGCTAGGTCCAACAAAAGTCGATACACGCGTGTACGACGACAACCGGCTTTGGATAGATGTATATGCGTATGCATGCTTCAACGTTGCGACTTGCCGCGTAACCCAAGACTGCCCAGATGGCAAAGTAACAGTGCCATCTGTATGTCCGCGATAAATGGGGTGCGAAACGTGGTACCCTGGCACCAGCAAACCCCTGTCGCCGTTTATGATCGGCTCAAATGGAACGGACGGGGTTACCCTGTAGTACCGAATCGAGGTTGTCAGTATTCAAACGTTCCGAGATCGTTTTCAAGAAACGAAGTGAAGGGCACTACTCACGCGTCGATTATAACATTCGTCTTGAGCCCCTCGATATCCACAGACACACTCCAAAGTCCAAACGGACCCTTCGTTCCATCAAACGACAGAATGTTCTTTCCGATCGAGATCGACAAGAGAGAATCTCCGACCGTGCTGGCCTTGAGTAAACCCTTGACGTCGGCCCTGAACCCGGTCTTCTCGTAGAAAACCGAGAAGGTGGCGATCTGAGGGATGGAGACGAGAGCTGCAGGGTTGCCTCTCGTCCATCGGAAGTGAAACATGGATTGGTTGAGATGATCGGGGAGAACGAAGGTCCATTCCTCCCATCCGAGGATCCCGCCAAGTTGGGGACCGTATGAAGAGAAGTATGGCTTGTAGGTGGATGGCGCGGGGGGTGCTTCTCCGGAACAGTTGTGGATGGATGTGGGAGGGATGACCGCGGATGAAACCAGGAGTGGTGAGATGAGTATGGCGAGTCCAAGAAGGAAGGTTTTGCAGACCATGGCTCGGCGTAGAGAGGAGGGGTAATTTGGAGGGAGTTTGGATGCTTCCAGGAGGACTGGTGAGGAAACACATCTCGTCCCCGAGTGGTTTATATCCAAGGCTTGGACGCCCGGCCCAGACTGGGAACTGCGCCCACATCGTTCCGTGCCCCATGTCCAGTCTGCTAAGGAAGAATGCAAGGGGCCGTAACAGGAACGGAAAACCACACTATGCGTTACCCCATGGATTCAGTATTGGGCGATGATGCAGAATCAGTCCGACATCAAAAGGGGATCCGGGGAGGTCGCGATCAAAACTAGCCTGAGAGGATTATCTCCTTAGCGAACGCCACAGCTGAGTCTGGAGAACATAGAATATTCGATGGTGCGGTCTTAGTGTACGTGGCGTAAACCGGAACCCGAGAGCAACGAGAGTTGCGGACGAAATACGGCCGCAGACTCGGATAATCCAGAGGACAGGTGAGCCAAGTGACAAAAGCACATAGGCGAGCATTTCGGCGTCCTTCATATGTCTAACCCCAAGTCAGAAAGGGGATGCTCCAGAGCGGCGAATGCAAGATGACGCAGCTGGAATCCCCATTCGGTTCCGCACGGCGGCATTGCATTAGTGCGGGTCCGAGTCTCAAAAAGTGTCAAGAGGGTCCATCCCAAGGTTGACAAATTTGGGAATTATTTATGGGTCGGAGGCCGTCCGTGCCCCGTCCCATGTAGTGATCGGTGCTACTTACGCCTCCATTCCCTGAACCCAGTGAGGAACCCGCGCAGAGAATTTTTGATGGCCGGTGGTCATCCTGTCTCCTGGAGACGTCGATCCTCTCCCCTTAAGACAGCCCGGGCAGTATTATTCCCGCTAGGATGACTCTTTCGTCCAAACGCCAGGTTGGTGAATGTAGACTAGTGTCCACGATGGATAGTTGCATTCCGGAGATACGCAATCTCAGGACCGGCCTTGGTCCACAGACGTGAGCAGGTGACATGCCCGCAAGTCGTATAAATCATGAGGTACATTCCTCGGTATACAGCCGCAGAGGCCAGGTACAGGCAACCAGAAGAACCGGTGATAAACAGGAACTAAAAAGGTATGACGAAACAGGGTGCCAAAATATTCTAGGCCCTTATCGGCCGAACTTCTTCTTCTCGATGTACCGAGCAATGGGATAGGTGATTCCAGCAAACGCGGCAGCCAACTCGAACCCAATATCTCCTCCGAACTTTGGTTCGATCTTCCTGGCCAACACGCCGACATACCACACTTGAGACATTCCTAATACAAATCCGGCCACTAAAGAAAATGAACGCTCAGATTCTCGGTAATAAGGTGGGGTATTCATCATTCGACTCACCCCCAGCGCCTAAGGCAACAGATGCCGCGATGCCGACTGGAAGGGACTTCCAGTCCGCTATCCTATCAGGCTCATAGTTTGCCCACTTTCCACGACGGAAGATCAGGTGTTCCTCGATTATAATCGTGGTGTAAATGGCCAGCCAGTAGCTGAGCAGAACCAATAACGTGTCCAGCCAACTCTCGAAGTGGTCAACGCCAATGACCGCAAGCACAACATAGACAACGGTTCCAATGAGAGAGATGAAGGGCCGGGGGATGGCTTGAAACCAGGGGTGGAGAGCCTGCGTCGTAAGGGCGAGGGAGTATATGTTCGGAATGTTATTCGCAACGATTCCGAAAGCGAGGACGACGAGACAGAATTGACCGAAGCCACCAGCAGGATCGAGAGCTGCGCTGAGGAGCCCACCGATGGAGTCCCTCCCATAACGCTCTGCGAATCGAGGTGCCGAACTTTGCAAAGTCGTCATCATAGCTGCCCCGAACGTCTCCAGGAGGATCATTGGCTGCCGATGTGTTAGAAAGGTAGGGAGCTCCCCGTACAGATGGAGGACTTACGACGTTCAATCCGATGTACGTCCAAATGAACACTCGAGTAGACGAGACGCTTGGTGGGTGTAAGTTCTGCGGTAAACTTCGTCTTGAGATAACACTTACTCTTCGGGGAAATTGACAGTATAATCCGCCGCCAGCGAACTCCATCCCAATCCAAATCCGGCGATCGCGGAACCAAAGTTCAAAACACTCGCAGCCGTGACGTTGCTCGGAGCGTCCCCCCAAGGACCGGAATCAAAATACGGGGCTGACAATCCCAACACTATGAAGAAGATGATCATCATGGGGATCCACGAATACCTCTCGTACGCGTGCACATAGTGGTACCCAATGAAACTCGGCACAATGGTCAAAAGAGCGATGATCACAATCGCGGCCGCGCTAGGAATCCTCGTCTGGTTGCCTTCGCTCACTGCTCTGAGGGTCAAAGCTCCAGTGATGCAATTGATCGTGCTCCATCCAACGCACGCAATCGCGTTCAGAATGATTGGAAAGCAGTTGGGGAAGTAGAGGGAGAACGAGAATCGGGAGAGCGTCAGCTGACGAAGGCCGAGCTTCGGGCCGAATGTGGAGAAGTAGGCGACGGGAAGGGTTGAGAGAAGGTTGAAGAAGATGATGGTGAGGACCGCGGGTCGGAATTCGAGACCAAAGATGGAGGCGCCGAGAGTCCCAAGGGAGAAGGTTGATGTTGTGGTGTTGGCAGCAAGCCACATCCACATGCAGTCGGACAAACGTTGGGTGTGGTTCCTCTCGTTTGGGAGGACCCGCTCGATCCCACGAGACTCGACTTTGTCTAGCCGATCAACGATATTCCACAACTGGGTAGGGGTTAGAAACCGAATGAATTCCAAAGCATGGGGAAAGGCACTTTGCCAAGGAGTCCCTTTCTTCTTGGGACCCCATCCGCGTAATAGTGCGGTCCACGCTTTTCAGTCGTCTCCACGGAGGCTTCCTTGCTATCGTGAGCCTTCTCGATGTCAGTCGTATTGTCGGCCATCGCGACACGGATATGCGACTGGGCTGTTTGAGGACGGGGGGTCGCGCGACACGAGAAGAAGTCCGACCCAGCCAGCTCGGTCGACGGTTATATATAGCCGACGCGAAGTACCTGATACTACGCCCGGTCCAGTCGCGTGGGAACGCTTGTGGTAACGGTTTGTATTCGTGGTTGAAGATAAGAGAGTTCTCATGCCAGATAAGGAGGGAACCTGCCACGGCAGAAGCATCATCAGTTCGGAGGCACTAGCCGCTCCTCCTTCGAGCCTAGCCAGGCAGCCCGAGCGGCTTTCGTCAGGTCCAGCGAAAAGAAGCCATTCATTGATATACCCTTATCTCGAAACAAAACGACCGGACAAATGTGTGCCATGTGGGGGCGCAAGACGCTGGGAGAAAACCCACTCTTGACCCCGACCAAGTGGGTCCCTGGCGATGCTGCTCCCGGAAACAGGCCTTGTTGCGACACCACCCACAAAAGAACCGCTGGCCAAGGATCTGGAGAACATGGAGGTTGCGATCCAGCAAGCCAGACTCGGTCTCGAGGAGGGTGGGATCCCAATCGGCGGAGCTCTTGTGGGTCAAGTCCGAACCCATGATGTCGATTGGAGTTGATCTGAGACTCACCCGCGGTCTTCGATCGTGTTCTTGTAGTTTTCTGGCGACGGAAAATTGCTGGGAGTCGGAAGGAACAAGAGGGTTCAAGAGGGGAGTCCGACCAAGCACGGAGAGATCGACTGTCTGGAAAACATCGGAGTGAGTGCTCTCGTCCGCGGCCCGTCTACGGTGACCTTAGATCTGGAAATGCACTTGGACCACTTACCGTTAACGGTCGCAGCGGTTACCAGCATCTGTGTACAAAGGTTGCACGTAAGCTTACACCGAAAAGTTTCGTGGCATCCAACGGAGGGCTGATGTCACCATTATACCCAGGATCTACACCACCCTCTCTCCCTGTACGATGTGTTCTGGTGCCAGTACGTCACATCACCCTTGTACCTGCACCATTTGCTTAGCACGACCAGTCATCCTCTTTGGCATCCGGCGCGTCGTGATAGGCGAAAATACGACCTTCGTTGGTAAGTCCCACCGTCAACGCACCCGCATAAAGTTTAACCTCCGGCCTTCAACCTCACTATTTACGCTTTGCCTCCCCCTCCCCCACGCAGGTGGCGAAGACATCCTTATCTCACGCGGCGTCAAGATCGTCAACCTAGATTCGACGGAATGTAAAGATCTCATGACGAAATTCATCGGAACAAGGCCTGAAATTTGGAACGAGGATATCGGCGAACAGTGAAGTTTGAAGTGGCATGCAACTGAAAGCCACTAGGGTGGAAGTTGTCCTGCTCCGCTGGAAGCGGCGGCGGCGGCGGGTGTTATGTAGCCCAGGTCAACTTATTAAGTATACCTAGTAAACAGCCAACCGTCGGTGTCTATCCCAGCCGATACCCCATCACGCAACCAGATAATATATCCTCCAGAGGACGCGCTGCTTGCCTTGTGACGTCCTCTTCGATCTCAGAGCCTCCTCATCCCCATCTTCGACTACGTCTTGATATTCGTCACTCGTTAGGTCTATCGTTTGCAGATCCACGATATCTAGGATCCCGCTCACGCCCTTGTTAGTTGACGTGTTATCGTGGTAGGTCGCCTGCTTCATCAAGCCACGGATGACAATCCAGCCCAGCCACATTACGATCATAACGGGAATCCTGCGTGTTGTACGTTAGATGTAAAGCGGGTGAGGGCAAGGAGAGGTCTTACTCAAGGTATAACGATACGAAGTCAACGGCTGAGAATTTTGGGAATATGGAGGACCATCCTTGAACTATCGTGATGGAAAGATCGATGAGGGCCCAGGATTCACATCCACTGCAACAATACAATACTCACTCAAAATGATAGTGGACACGAAAATTATCTGACTCAAAATCAGTGGTGAATTGATGGTACCAGCTTTGATCACTTACCACAAAATACGGCCCCCATGGCCAAGTCCACCTCGCCCTGAATTTCAACTCCTCAAACGGGCGGCCCTGAGCAACCCATGCCTTCCTGAACCTCAAGCTTGCCAAACCAATCGATAACCATGCAATCTGGTTTGAGACACCAACGATGTTCTGTAACCACGACCACAATTGACCACTGCCAATGTAGCTGCTCCCAAAACACAGCACACTGATGCTACTCGTCGCGAGCAGAGCCGGAAGGGGAACGCCTCTGCTCGTTGTCCATGCGAATATTTTGGGAGCGTGAGCAACGGGCTTCGTCAAAGCCAAACTGTAGAGGATTCGTGTTCCAGCAAAGAGAGCGTGATTTCCGGCGGAGAGAACTGTCGTAATGATGACAGTGTTCACAAAAGATCCTGCGACTCTCGATCCTATCATCTCAAAGATTATGGTGAATGGAGAAGTGGCTGTGGATCCTGTAGAGAGACCAGGGTAGTTGTACGGAACTGTGGTGCACCAATGTCAGTCGCGGTGAAGAATCCGATATTTCTCCAGCACGGACCATTCAAGCCGATGAGAAGGACCGAAAGGATGTAAAAGATAAGGATTCTGGGGACAATCCATCAGTGCCCGTTGTTTTGGTAAGGCATGGGACCCTCACCGCCAGAAAACCGCCTTGACAACCCTAGGCATGTTCTTAGACGGGTTCTTGGTCTCACCGGCGGTAATCCCCAAACTTTCAGTTCCGCCGTCTACATGGGCACGCGATCAGCGCGACAGCCACGGGTCATATAAATAGCTTCTGGCACTCACAGGCGAAGCTCGCTGTTACAAATACACGAGCGAAGCCTCCAAAGCCCCCAACGAACGGCGCGTCGCCTACCGTCCAGTTCTTACCGCCAATGTACTCGTGGGAGGTGTTTCCACCAGCATTAACCACTATGCCAATTATTATGAACACTATGATCGTCACAACCTTCAGAGAAGCAAGCCAGTATTCTGTTATTGCACAGTCGGTTATCTCTGACAGATATGTAGAGCCCGTTGGACCCACCGAGTTCACCGTAAGCTGCAACAGTGGTGGCGTTGACACCGACAAGGAATACCCAGAAGACCAAGCTGATAACCCAAGGGTGCCAGGTTGTCCAGAACTGTAGGAGTATCTGAGCCGCGACAAGGTCGGAAGCGACGGAGACAGCATCGTTGAACCAGTAATTGTACGACAGGGCGAAGGAATATGAAGGGGAGAAGAACCTATGGGCATATGCGCTGAATGAACCTAGAACGGGTGCGTCAATGATCCGTATACCAGGAGGAAGATACGTGACGATTGTGCATACCGGCGACGGGGTACTGAGTGGCCATCTCGCCAAGTAACAGGAGTGTAACATATACAATGAAGCCGACGATAGAATAGGCAATCAGGATACTTCCAGGACCGCCTTGAGCCAGTGACTTTGAGGTACCCAAAAATAAACCCGTTCCGATGGTTCCTGTTGATCCATGGCGAGATTAGCCAGCTCGAATGGATTTTGGCACAGATTGTGTTCGCTTACCAGCAATAGCGATCATCTGTACCTGTCTTGCGGACAAGCCTCGGTGGAGGCGACCCTGCTCCCCCGCCCGATTTAGATCCATAGACGTGCGTCCGGATATTGAAGACGCGACGTCAGGATCCGACCCGCGCCGGTCATCAATATTGTCAATCTTAGAGATGGGCGGAGTGACGTTGACGTCAGAATGTCCGACCACAGTGGTGTCGTCCTCGGACTGGAGGGAGACAGAGGCAGACCGACGCCCCTTCCCCTTCTTCAAGTCGCTCATATTCGCTCTGATATTAGGATTATGCCTGCGATACTGGTAAATAGATGCAAAAAGGACCCAGGAATGGGTCTCACCTCGCCGAGACTGTAGACAGGTCGAGCGGAAGGGACGGAGACTCGCGTCCGTCGTGTCCAGGTTATATCGATACGTTGGTGGCTTGCACAGCGACCAACTACCCCTCGCGAGATACAGTGGCAGTGGATGGCGGGAAAGTCTAGAGAGGTACCCGCCCGGAGCTTCCCCCAGCTGTTCGTTTCCGTGCGTTCGACTCTTTGCCGCTAGTGGTGACGACATCAATCGGTCCGGGGGTCCGGCCTCCCGTCTCTGCCTTGGGGGAATCCTGACTGCGAGCGTGTTGACTCCTCCAGCGGCAGAGTGGGGCGTTTGGGTGAGAGGTGAGGTGGGTGGGTAGAGAAGAAGTAGATTCCAATGGTAGACTCGATCGTCTCCCATCCGACCTCGAATCTAAGATCTGAGTCCATCTCTGTCGCAGCCTACAACTCGTGGCCGACAACGGTGCAGAGGGTATCTCCCAACAATCGTTACCACGTACATTTCTGACATAACAGCTACTGCTTCGAACATCCAACCCTGGTGCCAGTCCTCGAGTCGCTACAGGACCGTACGCAGTAGTGAGTTGAGCTGGATGGTCGTATATCCAGGCGCCCAGACGGACGGACCCTTGAACCTTGCGATGTTCCTGATGTCTCTTATTCTGTTTCGCAAACTGCCCCTAGCCTGACGGCCCCCCGGAACGCAGGGCCGCGCCAGCCCAGCATCACAAACGCTTCGAGATCATATTCGGGAGTCTACGGTGTGTCATAGCCGACGGTAGCTTTGAAATATCGATTATACCAGCTGCAAAACAACACCATCATGCCGCACTCTCAGACTTGTGCCATCGTCCTTTTCAGTGGAGTCGGTGCGGTCGCGTCATTGGCCCTCCGACTCGGTTTTGCATTGATGCCATCGCGTTTCCGGTATTTTTTCGGATTTCTCCTGCAACACTAGACGTTGCGTGCCGGACCGGAGATTTGGTCCGATGGGTTTCAGGTCGAAGCTAACCTCGAAGCTGGGCCGGTGGCCGGTGGCCGTGTACATCACCCGTTATCGATTGGCTTTGGTTCGCACCTCGGTTCACGGTATTCATGGTTATTCAAGCGGGGATCATAGCGCAGCAACATATCTCATGCAGTTTGGATCTGCGTTTCTGTATCATTACAAGGATAGAATACATTCTGGATGGACGATGTCTGCCGAAATAAGCATACGTCTCAACCATTGCGTTCAGACGGCGTCAACTTGTACACGGATGAGTTGCTTAAAGTAGCGGTCAGTAATCAGGTATCGTGCACATGTCCGGAGGATAGAAACGAACCTCCAACTGCTGGGGAGAAGCGCCAACGAGATCCTTAACCTTCGCTCCGTTCTTGAAGGCAATGAAAGTGGGCATCTATTCCACGTCTCAGAACTACGACCCAGATTCTGGTGAAAAAGGCACATACAGCTCGGATACCGACTTCCTGGGCGATGTCGGCGGCGGCATCGACATCGACCTTGTAGAACTCGACGGATGGGAACTGGTCTGAGAACTTTTCGAAGACGGGGCTAATAACCCGGCATGGACCACACCAGGTTGCCCAAAAGTCGAAGATGGAGACTTTGTCCCTGGAGATCTGAAAATAGATCGGCCAAAAAGTGGTGATTCAAAGTGAAATCTCAGGTGCAGTGATGATAAGATGGACCCACGATCTCCCGGAACTCGCTGAGGGTGGAGACTACCTTGACGACCATGGCGATTTTGGGAGCGATAAGAGTGGTCGATTGGAGAGAAGATTTGTGTTTGTGTTTGTGCCGAATCCCCTCGAAGATGGTTTATATAGGGTGCGCCCAGCCAAAGCGGTGGCGTCACTATTCCCAATCGCACGTGAAGAAACTCGGTACATGGCTCCCACTCCTTACAAACATCCTCGACCACAAGAGTTAGTCAGTATCTGGCTTATGTAATCCCAACACCATGACCACGGTCTTTCCCCGAAGCGACTCAATACACCACGAAGCTCTGATGGCGCATGCGCTCATGTTTCTCCGATGATCTGAACCAAAATCTCCTTGACGGTCCTCCGATGGGATTCCACCTTGTCCGATCCGGTCAAGACAGCTGGGAACACCACGCTCGAAAGAATCTCGTGGTCTGGTCCATCCCTGACCCGAAGCCGATGCGTCAACACTCGGGGGATGATCCTCGCGATATCCACTTCCGACACATCCATCCTCTGCGACTCGAGTTGGAACGTGCTGTCGGTATACCCTGTAGAATCCTCCCCGGCTTCCAGCAGGATTGCCGCCTGAACTCTCCCCGCCGGGTCACCATTCTCCGGATCGACAAACCCGTCTGAGGATTCCTCTCCAACCTTCTCCATCTCATACGACCGAATTAACTCCGTTGAAGTGGTGTCTCCAGAAAGCAGCCGCTGGACCCGGATCAAACACTCCGCATCCCTATGGGCCCGAGAAGTCAACAAGGTCCCATCGAGCTCGTGGTGATGCCTTGCGGCGGTAAACAGCTCGTCGATATATAAGGATAGCGATGGACTGACGTATATGGAGAGAGAACTCAAATATGAGATATCAGAAGGAGAAATTATGGGTGATGGACTGATGGGCGGTGCTTGCATTTCTGAGCGGACGAGGGAAAAGAACTGGCGGGTTGACGCGCTGGGAAGCACACTGACGCTCATAGCAAACCGATCCAACTGATAATTATCTGAGTTAGTTGCGCAGCAATTCGAGTGACAGATGAAAAAATAAATTCACGAGCGACGGATGTATCTTTGGACGCTCCCAAGTGTCGTTAACGCATACATAGACGACCATGAAATCCGGCGGAAGTCTCCAGACGGTTTCTGGGTCGTCTTCCAAGGCGAATGATTGATCAGAGAGTGCTTTGAGCAGCGCACGCTGGGCAGTGGTTCCAGCGTATTCCAACCCAGTGATGACCACCGCCTTCGGAAGTGTCAAACTGTCAGATGAAATGACAGAGACGGTGTCAAAATCCCTGGTGGAGATTTGTGGATCTGTGTGCAACTCGGGCAATCTAATTTGGGGGCGCCGCTCCGGGACGTTTTGTCTACTCGGTACTCCATCAAAACTGCTGTCCTTGCTGAGAGGGGAAGATTGGGGAAGTTCATTTGGTTCGGATGCGGTTCGGAGGATGTTCCTGCCAGGTCGGCGTCCGGCAGGTCTGCGAGATGGGGGTTTGTCGCTCAAGAACAAAGAGTGCAAGAGGTCTGAAGGAGAGTGCCTAGATCTGATTCTGACTTTCTGTGTCGGGAACCCAAACACTCGAGATAGAGTCTAAATGAATGATTATCAGCAGATGGATCCCCGATCGGGCCGTGGGATTGATACGTGGCGTTCGTGCGCAACTCTTGTGGAGCAGGGGAACGACAAAGCCGGGACTAGCACTCACCAAGGCTGTAATGTTTTGGACGAGGGAGACGTCCTCGTCGTTGGATCGGAGGAGGAGGTTGTTGCCTCCGGAAGCCAGGATGCACAACAGCAAAGATCGGAACACCACTGGATCCAATGGGAGATCTGGGGCTGCAGAGTGGACATTGGAAAGGAGCACGGGGTAAAAGCCGTCGGTGACCAGGTGTCTGCCCAAGACACGCGCTCCCTTCTGGACACTGCTAGAGCTCATTTGGGGCGGGGAAAAGACACAGCAAGCGTGGGAAGGATGATCTGGAATGCTAACGGGGGGGAGTGTCCCACTCGGGAAATGGTCCCAGGACTGAATAGACCAAAATGGGTCAAGGGGTGGAGGCATCTTGAAACCCATTTGTCTGGGGACATCTGAATGAGCAATTTCGCATCAGGCGTGGCTTGATGGCCATGATTAGTTATGTACAAATGCCTTGCAGTGGTCGGTATGGTGACATCAGCTGGTGCTTCCAATGGCCTTCCGGTCATCCGGGGAAATGTTCGCTAGGATATATACGCAGTGGGACAAGTCAATACCCGGAGCCTGTCCTCCTTTTCAGGCCTTTTTCTCAACCGACGCATGTATGGCCGTCGCCTTTCAACTTGGGATCGATAACACCTCTCCCACCATAACATACTCTCCCTTCACCCCTAATACCATCGCCCGCAACGCGACCTCGGGCTGGACTCCCTACTACACGAATATCGGTTTCCCTTTGATCTCAGGACGGGTCGGCGACGGCACGAGTTTGCAAATATCCTCCCAGAATGGCAGTTTTTTCTCTATAACCTGGTCTGGTGCGTCTCCATTCTCGTCTCCCCAAGCATCCCTGCAAATCCCCCACGTCCCTGACTTTCGATCGATTGACTCTGCACAGGCACTGGCATTGATCTCTACGGGAATGCAACCAATGCTGCATTCCGAGTCAACCTGGATCGCAGTGTCAGTGGAAGTTCTGGCACCGCTCTGGTCGACTCCGGCTCGAATCTCCTCGCCTCGTTCTCAAACCTACGACTCGACACGTACACAGTCACCCTCACCGCAAACACCCAGTCATCGCCATCTTCATTCATCGCGTTCGACAGAGCGGTTATCACCAGCGCCGTGGAGGTGAACTTGGACGAGTGGGTCGACGCGTCAAAATATTACACCCAATGTTAATTTGTTGTCAGTGTGACTGTCCACTCAGAGACGGTTGACGACGCCACTATCGCGTATAAAGGCGGATGGTCTTATCAACAGAGCCCCACTGCTGATGGATTTTTCCACGTGTCAACTCGGTTAGGGGATTCAGCCCAGCTGTCGTTTAACGGTAAATGATATCTACCGTCGCCTCCCCACCTGCCCCAACTCATGTTGCCCGAGCAGGAACCGCCATCTCGGTATTTGGTCTGAGGGATCCCACGGCCGGGCATTACAACATCACCCTCGATGGAGAGACGACCCAATATAACGCCCAATCAGTATGGAAAGAAGGCGCCGTGTTATTTTATACCACTGGACTTGATCCTGAACGTACGCACTCTTTGATCATCACAAACGCAGAGGATCATCTCCTTTCCATCGGATACGTGAACACCACCCTCGTTTCAGGACATCCAACGCAAGTACCCCTCGCGCCTTTTGTGACCAGTTTTGGAATCATCTATAACTCTTTTTACAGTCCAACTTCTGATACTGGCATCCCGAAGGGTGCCATCGCGGGGATCGTCGTGGGTATATTTCTGGGAGTGGTCGTCTTTCCTATCCTCGGGTTTGTCCTCTGGCGCCGTCGGCGGCGGAAGGGCCGCAGAAGAAACTTCACTTTCATTGAACCTAGCATTCACAAAGGTTTCGACATCACCGAGGTTCTTGACATTCAGCCCGGCGGTCTAGGTCATCGGCGAAAATCCCCGTCCCCCACCCAATCGCCGGTCAGCGAAGTTTCGCTCGATCTTTTCCCCGTTACCATCCCACAAAACACGTACACGCTGCCCAGAGCCTCTCCCCCAACTTTTCCGAGATCCCCTACAACATCTTCTCCGTCTACGACCCAACAATTACGAGATATAAGCGGTCGCGGTGTCGTTCATCCGCCAGAGGCCATAGACCAGCACCTGAGTGTACATATCCCATGTCCCCCACAGGTCGACTTGGAGAAATCCCCCTCGCCGGCCCTCAATCGGCGCAGTACTGTTCCCAAACCCTCTGGACCCCGCCCACAATCCTACCGTTCCAGTACCTGTGACCCACGGACCTCGGCCTTCATGCCTCTGGCAGAAGCGTTAACAGACCCCACTCCGATCAAAGGCAAAGGGCGGCTAGAACCCCCAGAACCATCAGAACCTGAGATGCAACAGGTAAATGAGGGAGAGAGGACGACAATCTATTCTTTTCTGGATATGAACTCATATTCCGGACCTCCATCCACAATTGACGGCGTAGGACAATCGCAAAACGTCAATCGACCAGTTTCCCACGCGAATATCGACTCCTTCCGCCATTCGCTGGTCACCGGGGCCAATTCTATTCGATCGCGCCGCGATTCAGACAAGCGACGAGAAAGTGGGGCTTCAAAACCGCTCTCGCTCTCGGTCGTCATCCAGCAGCCCCCAGCTTTGAAATACTCTCCGTCGTCAGAACCTCATCCCTATTCCCCTTATTCCACAGGCCATCGACAGGGTCGGGAATCTCTCCGGCCCCGAACTGGGGAAGGAGTTTCGCCGACGGAGAGTATACCGATCACGACGTCGGAGGTCTCCGAAATTCGTTTCAGCCATCCTGGAGAAATAGGTGAACCGAGCGCTCTTCTGCGGCGGGGAAGCGGGTCATATCTGCAGTCGCCATCTCAACCTTCTATGAAAGCCGTCTCTACAGCTTCTCCAATCTATCAGAAGCTTTTTGGCACCTTGCAGGGGCAAGTTCCACAGGACGGATTGTTGTCGAAGAGACGTCCGTTACATCGGAGAGTACTCTCAGCTTCAACGTTCAATACACCACCCCGGACGTGACTTTATACTGTATCCGTTCCTCGCTTTCAATACCTGTAAATTCCTCCCCGCCACGCTCTCTTGTTTCGCACTGCTATGCGCTTTCATTTCCTGTTGGTTCCTTGGGTGGCCGCGTCCTAGGGTGTACCTTCGTTCTTGTGGGATGTATATACATCATACCTATACCCTGCCCATTACCGGTTGCACCCACTCACCTCTTTCATCATCGCATATACAGACACTCTTTGTGAAACCCATCTCCACTGTATCATATAGATGTCTGTCGTAGCTACACAACGGGTACCGTATGCTTGGAACACCACCGCTCAATCTCAATCCTATCCGATCGGTATTGGGTCCGCATCGGTTTCAATCCTGGCTGGCTCGGACGCCTGCACGGTCGTTTCATGTGCCAGAGGGTCTTCTGTCTTATCAACCACCTTATTGCCACGGAACAATATGTGTTCCGGGCGTTCGAAGAATGGTTGTTTATATGCACCCTTCTTATGTCGCCTGCGTTTTCGTCTCTTTCCCGAGCCATCAACCTGCATGGCTGACCCAGGATCTGGCGGAGGGTCGGAGTCATCCCGTGACAGTGGTGGTGCTGGTATCCGTCGCGTAGTCTTGCAATTCAGACACGAGAATCTGACCAGCTTTTGATGCGAGGGTGAAACTGTGTAGGCAGTTGTACTGAGTGTTGTTCAGTGACAAGACATCACGAGACGAACATTTTGACCGAACGGTAGCAGTCACCCCGGGTATCAGGAGGGTATCGCAACCTTTGCATATCGTACGTTTCACAGAAGGATCACTACAGGATTCTGGGTGTCATGATTTCCAGCAGCTTAGGAACGAGCAAACTCACAGCTTTACCACAGTCTTCCGGCCAATTGACTTCATAGAGCTCACATACGCTCTGGACAGATACGCAGGAGTAGCGATGGGTACTTTGTCCATCTGATTCTCTGTCCCCTTCGGGTCGGGTGACGCGGCTGTCTGGGCATCGGGTTGCATTTCCGGAGTTGCGCTTCCGTTGGTGGCAGAGAGCGACGATAAGTATGTGCTTGCCTGATATAAAAAGTTCAGCCTCTGCATAATATCCCTGTTCGGGATACTATGAGGGTTTGGCGGTGCGGTGCCATATTGTTTCTTCGCCATCGGAGGTCGTAGTACGAAGTCAAAAGACAAATCCGATGATCGACCGCTGTCGATCGCCGTCACTGAGCCCGAACTCAACAACAGCATTCCAGCAAGGTCGTGGTTTCTATTGAGTGGAATAGGGGTGTACTATATTCGCTTGTATATGCGGCGTGGGCCTACGGGCCCACTAAATATATGCTAAGTCGAAGGAGGAGGGGTCTGTGTATATCTCCCGCAACCGCACCGCGAACGGATCAACAAGTGTACGAAGGGTGGAAAGGAGGGCGCTAGCAGTCATTTGCAAGCTCCAGATTCCGACCGTCCGGACGCGGTGTGGAGTGTTCGCCTGGTTTGAGACATGGAACGCCATGGCGTCATATACCTTGTGGTCAGGTTAGCAAAGTGGATGCTGCTGAAACGCTGAGTGGATGTGTACCTTGATGGCGATAGAGTCCATCAACCCAGCTAGAAGGAAAGTTTAGTATCTCAGGGCAGGATCGGGCGTTTTCGTATACTTACTTTCCCACATCTGTGAGGAGCGTCAACGTTCAGTACGGAATATGGGTATGGATCAACGGATGTACGTACGGTCCAAGAGCCATCAAAATTGTCTATACTTGTTATAACTCTACAATGAATTGGAATCAGGGTCCTGTTTGCGCTAGCGGAGTGTCAGTCTTCTTATCCGTATTGGAGATGATTGGAGATAGCAGTGGACTAACTTCATGAATGCAACGATTGGCCGGACAGCAGCATTATTTACATATGATAGGTCGTTGGTGAAGATGGGGACGGCCGCCTTCAAGTCCCTGAATCGCAAGTCAATATCGATGATCAAGTTCCCACCCTTCTGTGATTGCTCGTCGTCTTCGGCATCAGAGGGTGCAATTAGTGGAGGTTTTGCCAGTTGCCTCTGACCCGGAATTCGATCGGTTAGGGAAAGTGAGGTCGTTGCGGTCGTTATTGCGTCTGCAATTTCACCGAGGATAGCGTCGAAGACATCTTCCTCAGTATCATGCGGGAACTTGATATCGAGAACCGCATCAACCTTTCCCGACTTGATCCAGGACATTGGTCCACCCTCGGTGGTAGCCGCTTGGATGTGGTCGATATTCACGCCATCGATGCGGAAACGAGACTGTCACGAAGTCAGCATTGATCAGCGTCTTGAGCGGGTGGAACCCACCATACGGGCCCACTTCCCGTCCAATAGATCTTGCTCGTTTGTACGTCCGATGCTTTGCGGCTTGTGTAGGCTGAACAAACAGTTATCAAACTGTCCCACGATATTCTCCGCAGAAAGGAAATCGTAGAACATCCATTGTTTCCTGAATGTGCGGATATCAGCCCGGAAGATGGATGCAGTGTATGGTCGGAATTCTCCTGGTTGGTAGACCGTAACGAGAACGTCTTCGAGCTGAAGTAACTCCAGTTCAAAGTCCCCAGGATGTGCGCGATGCCTGAACAAGCCAGGGTCAAGGGGATGGTCGGGGTCCCAAGTAATCGCCCTACGGTCTAAAGCTATGGGTGAATGGGAGCCCCTTGGGTGGAAAGGAATAACTCACCAAGAACCCCACGAACGCCCTTGATCACTGCATCTTCAACAAGCCCCTTGCCATCCAACCATCTCCATAACGAGAGAGTGACATCAACAGAATCGATGGTAAGATCAAACTGAGTGTAGAATGTGTCTTCTTCAGACAAGTCTGGGGGATGTGGTTCTTCTTCATCTTCTCCGCTCCCGTGGACCAGTGGGTGGTTACTAATGTCATAGCCAATGGCGGTAGCCTGGGCCTCAATTTGTGGCTTGTCTCTGGCGACCGCCGGGCGACGAACAACGTAAACATTTTTAAAAGATATCCGTGAGTCTTTCCACTTCGGTACGATGGCAGATTCGAAGATTATTTGGGCACCGGTTTCTGCGGTCAAATAATCGCTCAGCGCACGGGCGATGTACTCTGGATATATATCGATGAGCCCCGGGTCCATCACGTTGGCAAGCGAGACGACAGACCTTGCAAACGCAGGCTGTTCGCAATTGCAAACACGACGGAAAAGAATGTTGTTCTAGCGGAACCTGAGTGTCTGTATTTCTTATTAGAGACCAGGACTCACGTCCCCACTAGGATCCATATCGTTTGGCTCATCAAGAACCACGTTACGAACGCCGAAATATCGTCCGCGTTGAACTTACGGAACGATTTTATCGTGAACCACCGGAAACGAATGCGAGTACGCTGCCAGAACCCATCTGCGACTGTCAACAGGTCGTCTCTGGTTGGTCTATGAATATTCGGCACGGACATAGCGAGACGGCGAAGGAATGCAGGGTAGTTGTCCAGATGATTGGGCACACGACCGTTACTTTCAATTTCTTCCGCTTCGTGTTTGGCATCCCGATGGGGCCCTTCTGGGGGTTTGTCACTAGCTGTTGCGTAACTGGATGTTGGGGGTTGTGGAGGTAGTGATGGCTGTCCTCGCTTCAAGAGAGCACTGGTCGTGTGCAAGGTGCGAGTAGACGTCTTCGCAACGTAGAACGCCGAGCAAGCGAGAAGTGACTCTCCGTAGGAGGTTCGCCGTCCGAGGAATACAGGATTTGGAGGGTTTTTCAGTGAAGGAACGCGCAGATGTTGTTGCCTGAAAAAGCTACGGATTGCGCTGTAACGTTCCAGCGTAGCATGCCGGGTGTGTTGGTGTGCAACTCGGCTCAACGACGTTCCGATGTCTTCCAGTAGTGGGCGGGGCAGGAAATGTAACCGAGGGAGCGGCATGGGAAAGGCAAGAGGCAACGAAAAGACGTCACCCTTACCGCGTTTCCGTAGGCGATTGACCAGGGTGTTTAGAGCAAGGTCATGTTTATACTAGGGGGGCGATTGCCGTGTTGCCCCGTGGCTCAGTTGGTTAGAGCGTGTGACTGTTAAGCCGTCAGGTTGTGTTATCACAAGGTCGAGAGTTCGAGCCTCTCCGGGGCAGTTTAATTTTATCCCACTTCACTCCACGCAACTGCTGCCTCTGAGACGCAGTCTCGCAAATCCCCGATGAAAATTAATCTATCCTACTGTACACAATGATATGCGTCCTGTTATACTAAGTATCCGGTTTTGTTGAACATGGTGGGTAACGATGAGAGCAGAGCATAAACTAGGAAGACCTGTCGGATCCTAGTCTGAAGAGGGAGACCTTCCTACCCTTTGAGGTTCCAGCTTCCCTCGCCCCCCTGCCTTCTTGTATGCAGCTTCAATGGTCTCCAGCTCCCGTTGATACATCTTGTGTTCGTTGGCCAGTTTTGTAACTTCGTCCTCATCCATCAGGTCCATATCGGAACTGACAGAGCCGTTTAGTGCTTCCTCAAGTTTTGCCTTCTGTTCCACGACTTTTCCGTAGGTTGTAATATAGGGCACATAGCGCTCACGATACACAGCACGGATCCCAGCGGGATCAGAGGGTAATGGCGGTCGCGGCGGCGGATCACGTTTCTTCTTGTGCTGAGGGGGGATATTCGCCGAGATCTTGGGGTGAGGAGCCTGCGTCTGCTTCTTGAGGGGCATCTCGTCATCAGAAGAAGTGTATATCGAAGATCCACGTTTGAATTTGCTGTTGTGAGGCTTAGATGTAGCCCTCACTGTGGTAGCGGGCTTTTCTGGAGGGGGATCCAGGCTCTGCTGCGTCAAGGGGGCAGGGGTTTTTTGGGACTTTCGGGGAGGAGAAAGTTCGCGAGCCCGGACGGGTTTAGGGGGAAGTGTTTTTAGTTCCTTCTCCCGACCGCGATCACGCTCGCGAGGACGTTCACGGGGGCCATCGCGGGTAATAGAACGTGAGTCGTCGTCAAGTTTCGGTCTCTTCCTTGCAACTGGGGGCTCCGGGAGCTCGCCATCCTCGTACGTGACAGATTGCTCTCTTGATTCCCTTGAGGACACTTGTGATTCATCATCCGGTTTCCGCCTCTTGGGTATCCGAGCAGAGTGAAGGATTTCCGTCTGTGAATCCTCCTCCAGCCGTTTACGCTTCGGTGGAGGATCATCTCCACGAGCCTTTTGCGGTTCTGCCATCTGCCTTGTAGAGGGAATGGGACTGGGCCTAGGGGGTAACTGTGCTGCCAGTGGAGATGGACGGGATGAAGAGGCAAGACGAGATGGCTCACGCCGCTCCGCTGTCTCGGTGGGATGGGCACGCTTCTGGGGTATGGTTGGAGTGGATGGGGATTGAAGACTAGGGGAAGGTGCCTTAGCCTTGAAACCGGAACCAGGAGGCAGACGCCTCATCGTTGGGGGGAGGGGGGAGGGAGTAGCCTTGGTCGGCCCGCCTACGGCTTCTCGCAGAGGAATATTGTTGCCAGTCGATGAGCCCAAACTCTCGTTTTTTGCGAGTATCGGTGTATCCGCCGCCTTCTTAGTCTTAAGTTCCTTTCGTGGCATAGCTGGCTTCTTGACTTCAGGCACAGGCAAAGGAGAAGCACGACCTTCGGTGTGGGTAGGGGTGGTGTTACGCGTTACACTAGCGCGTTCCGTCTCACCAGCAGTGGGTCGTGGGCGGACTTCAGTCCGGTATTGTGTTTTCAGAGTCCATACTTGAGACGCCTGAGAGTCGGTATTCTTCTTGGATGACGGAGGTCGGTCCGCGATCTGTGAGGTTCTACAATCAGTAAATTAACACCAAAGGGGCCCTATTACAAACCTCAACCAGCAACTTCAGAAATTCCTTTCGCATATCTGGGTTCGGATTACGCCCGAGGAGCAATTTGATACTCTCTTCAGTCGTCCGAGGACTAGTTGCAAGGCATTGGATCAACCTGCTTCGGAAATCACTTCCAAGCGACGAAGAGGACGTGTTTGAGGTTGAATTGTTTGGTGTGGATGTGGGGGTGGGCCGTTGGGGGGTGGGGGCAGGTTTCTTGGATTTGACATCCTTGCGTTTCCCAACATTCAGGACATCGGCAGGAGGCTCCTCAATCATCTGGATCTTCCGTTGCTGCCGCTGCTCCTCGGCATCCTTTCTACTGCGACCAATCTTATCACCTATCTCCTCAACACGGTCGCGCTGTACCAAGAATTTCCCGACCACCTTCGCGTAGTACTTGAGTGGCGGGTTCTTCTGTCTTGCAGAAGTGGCGCGGATGTATATGTCATGGACTGCATTCTCAGGTGCTTGCTTGGTCGGAAAGAAGGCATCTCCCACTTGTATACCCTACAAAGTTGAAGGTCTAGCTGTGACGATCGTGCAGTGGGAATCGAACTCACTGATCGTTTCCCGAAGGTAAACTGAACCTGGGGTGTGGGTGATCCTTGCAACGCCTCTAGCGTTTCTGCTGACATTCTTAGGAAGATGGCCTGCTTGGGCTTTGAGTGTAGTGCATCTTCAGGGCGGGAGTGGCCGTGCAAAGGGATTGTGGTGTTCTCGGGGAGGGGCATGTCAAGACAGCAGTACGGGTGGCAGTGGGTATCGGATGCGAAAAGGCGGATGTACGTGGGAGGTCGTCACAAATAAAGCAAAACGTGAATGGGGCCGTGCGAGTCTGGTGGACGTCGATGGAGCCTGGGATGAGGCCGCTATGGCCACTATGAGGACAATAGGGAGCGGGTCCAAAGACACGACCCGATCTCCACCCCATGAGCATGGCCGGTTTCGTCAAAGGCGCTGCAACCCACGGCGACAGGCCTTTCCACGAACCTCACAAATGCGCTCTCTTTGAGTACCCGGGGAGGTTTTCTACCGCTTATCTACGTCTTGTCATTGCAAAACTCGTGGGACCCAGCGTGAAGCCACGATGCTGAGGACCACTCCGAGTCCACTCCGTCAGAGATGCTTTCCGCAAGCAAGCAAAAACCACAGAACCAGCCATGAAACTCAAACTTTCCAAAGCGCACGCACCCCAAGGTCTTTTCTAGGTGCTAATCGACTAATCAATCGAACAGGGTGCGAGGGTTCGTCTCACGCTTTTTTTTAAGCTCTGTCGTCTCACACGCGTCCACCGCCAAGTAACATCCGAGGCCGGAAATCTATTACTTCGGCATCCATCAGCCTTGCAACAGGCGACATCCATGTGAATTTTCTCCCAATAGACACCATATCGGTGTGGCCGAAAGAGCAGGTAACGTTGTGGAAAAAATCCATTGGATCCCACGGGGAGAATGACTGATACCCCTAAGGCGGGAGACACGGCACGGAAAAATGGAACACCGGGGACGCGGGTCATACCGACGCAAGCCGCAGACGCAGTGGGGGCACTTCAAGTACACGAAATTTCTGTGCTTAGATCTCGAAATGGGAGATCTCTGCACATTAGAGCGGAATTTTAAAAACATCCACATGGGTGTCCGGGTGTAACATTCCGGTGACCGCCCACCACCGGAGGCGTAGGAGTTTCGAAGAGCCCGTTAGCGAATGGCTGTCTACAAGGCTACACACGAGTCTGGACGTACATCCAAGACCCGACGGGATTGTCCCACCCGTTGCATCAGGCCGCGGCACTGGATATCATCTCCAAACGGCGCATCCAGAATCGCAACCCTAGGGCCGTTTCGCTTGGGGTGAGCCGACCTCCCGGCTTACGGTGATTAAGAGGGGCCGCAAGCCCACCTATCTCAACCCCGCCGGGTGTTGTGCGGCCTAGAGAATCGATTCCTCGATTTCGTTGGTGAGAGTTATCGGAGAGACCTCAGTGAGGAATACGCGTTAGGCCTCGGTTAGTGGAACCCCACTGGGACGGACATACATTTCCCAGGTGGTTACCGATAATCGACAATCACCCACTTTGCATTTGATAAACGATCCTGAGCCTGTTTCAGTGCAGCCAAACTCGCGTGGGCGCATCCCAATAGGTCGGGTCTATTATCGTTGTGGGTTGCGTTTCCACTGCTGGTCACGTTGACTCAACTCGTGAGACTCCCTTCAGCAGACGACTCACGAGGCCTGAGACTTGAGATGGGGGGAAGCCCCAGGCCTCACGAAGGAAACAACTTTGAAAACCGAGATACTCGCGCATTCGCTCCACCGTAGGCGATTGGACAGTGGGGAGATGGGGTGGGTATTCCATTCTCTTCCGGCGGATCAATTGATTGATTTCCCTGTGGGCGGCTGTCATCCTGAGGCCGGGGCAGGATCCGGGGTTTGGCCGAAACCCCTTCAACAAGAAAAAAAGGCCGGGTACATATTTACAAAGAGCGGTTGCCAAGGTTCAACTTGCGTACAAAAATGCGGGAGCGTCCGCGTGCAGCTGAAACAGGGACGGCCCCCGGACGACATCGCCTGACGTCGTTCCTGGAAGTCAGTTTGTAGCTTGTACTGTGAATGACGAGAGATAACGATATCAATCAACCACGATGACCCCCTTCACTGATGTTTACACAAAGTTGTACAATTATGGAAAAAGGAATGGACGCCCCCGCAGGGTATCGTTGGAGCAGAGGTCTATTTCAGAGGATCGGGAGATCGATTCTCTTCTCGTACTTCGCCAGGATCGATTTCTGGTATGGAGTGCGCTTTTTGCAGCTCATACTCCGATACACCGCCAATCGACGACCCGCCTTGTTCATCAACCCGCTCAGTAGTGACCCTGATCTGTGGAAGGAAAAAACTCAGCGCGTTCAACCTCAGCAGGAGGTTACTGACAAAACGTACCTGCATACTCGTAATGCCAACTGGGGGATGTCGTTTCGAGCGACCCCACTTGAACATGGCTTTAGAACTCCTGGCCGACGGTTCTTGTCCGCTGGGCTCAGGATCCTCAAACTTTGACGGTGAAGTGAAGTCTGGGACCATTGGTGTCCTGTCTTGTTGATCCGAGGATCGTGAGGTAACCCAGTATATCACCAGTGCGTTCACAATGACCTAAGCCCCATGGGTTAACCAGACATCCAAGCACAATGAGTACGTGAACTCACATCAGACCCACAACTCCCAAGACAGACCCAACCGAGTTGACGACCATGCATCAATGTCAATATCAAAATGTTCACACAGGATGTGGTGAGCGCAATAAGCGCGGACCAAAGTGTGCGCACTGCGAGGTGTTTAATGCGGTTGTTCCGGAATGAACTGCGCATCACCGGCCAGAGGAACAGTCCGGTGAGGAAGGCGTTGACGAAGCTATACCGACCGGTGAGCAGTTAGGTGGGCGTTGAGTGGGGGTGACTCACCAGTCGTAAGTCAGCAGCGTAATGCTGGCTGATTCTTTCAAGCCGATGTAGCATACCCCTCTGTCTCCACCGAAGAAGGAGACTCGACCTAGAGCTTGTGAGCAATACACTCGGCTTCCCAGATACGGAAGCCTACCATAGAAAAGCAACCCAACTACTCCACAGTATCCGGCGAGCACCACAACGCACGCAATGTAGGCTTTACATTGTAGCCGTCGCGAGTGGGAACTGGGTCGCCAGACGACGTGAACTCGCTCCGCTGTATGGGTTTCAGTGGCAATACTCAGTCGGATGTGTATAGGAAGGGACGAACAGAGGAAAACGTAGATGAAGAACTTTGACGTCCCGTAAAAGATAATGCACAGTAAGATCCCCATGGAACAACTGACGCCGTTTTTCTCCAACCCAACCCCAAGGATTAGAATACCAGAGGAGAAAATGAACAACCAAGAGTCGATGAAGATCAGGAGGACGCATATCCAGGGCCAGGAAACGTCCTTCAGCGTGAAGTTGCCTTGGAGTAATGTGCGTCGAGAGATGAGATGCGCGAGGACGGTGACACCTATGAGATGTATGGTCGTACTGAGGACGCGCATTCCTACGCTCGAGAAAATCATTGTTTCGGGTCGATCCATGGTGGTCCCGACGCCTCCAAGGGGCACGATTATAGGGAAGGAGAGGGTAGAGCTGCTTGTACCTCTGAGACTTCCATTTTATAAGTCAACGACCGGCAGCCGTAAGATGCGAGGTATCCCGCCCCGCGCCGTGGGATCGGAACGGCTCAAATCTTCCCAAGCTATGACCTAGACGTGGTAGGCGGCCGAGGCGAGGAAAATTGTCGTGATTTGTTTGGTCCATCAGCCGGTCAGGAGTACCCTCGTGCAAACGGTCAGATGACCAGATTGCATCAATGTATGCAACGCTGGGAAAGATTACTGATTGGTCATGGACTCAAGTGCGAGCCGCTTATCGATCACCGCACGCGGCCAAATCCCGAGCCAACTCTCTAGTAGCTTCAGCTTCTGGCGAGACGCCACATTCAAGAGATAGGGATACAACAGCCTTGTGGCCAACCTCATCCCCACCTTAACGGAAACTGACCACTTCCGAACCCGGTGGTAATAGTCCCATGAGGGTTGTAGTTAGGAGAGTTTTATATCCGATCGACCTTTTCGGGGGTTTAGGGCAAATGTGCCCGTCGTGGCTCGGAAAACGCTGAATTGGAGATATATCTACGCTCGCCTAAGATACACGGGTTATTCTAGATAAAGGTTATGCGCTTCGCCTTGCCTTTCTTCGTGTAAGCTCGAGGATCTTCGCGAAGAGAAGAAATATCGACATTCGTCTCGGTGTGGACCGCGATCTGTGGGGTTTTCGATCATGATGATCAACAGTGTGCAGGGGGTCGATCAAACTAAAAACCCACCTCAACATCCACCGTACCGGTCTCCCGAGGTGCCGGCTCCCGAACAAACAGCATTCTGAAGCCCCGGTCAAGAGCCACAAGTGGTAGCCACGATTGGCGAGACTGCCGGCGGCTGGCTGGAATCATCTCATCGATCGATGTGCCAGGATCCTTTCCACGGGACGACGACATTTCATAAACAGGATGATCCATAGTTGCGATGGCCGCCGCGGGGGGTGCTCCCGCGGATCGTTCTGACGTGGAGTCCGTCACCCAGAACAATGCCAGCGCGTTTATCACGACCTGCGGGGAATCGGTTTGTCAGCCATTCAATCCAGCTCGTCCCACGACATCAGTCGATTCGGAAGATGAGAACTTACGTCCGCACTGCAACTTCCCAGACAGACCCACCCTAGCTGACGCCCGTGCATCATGATTAAGACGAGGATATTGACACAAGACGTAGCCAAGGCAATGAATGCCGAACTGGTGGAAACCGTCTTAGCACAGTCGACACAAGCGAAATATACGCACATGAGTGTCCTAAATGCGAGCCGCTTGATGGTATTGTTGCAAAATTTCTTGCGCAATAGCGGCCATAAGAATAGTGTTGTTAAAAGCAGGGTGATAAAACTGCAGGGTGAGAATTGCGATCAAAATTTCGAGAAAAAGTTCTTACAGATCATAAGCCAAGAGAGGGGCGGAGGCGACGAACTTGAGACCAATGTGACAGACACCATCTTTGATTGAAGATATGTTACCTAGAACAACCGGTCAGCTGATTTCATGTGGAGTAGTACTTGGAACTGCTACCATAGAACATAACAGCAGCGACACCCAAGAACAAACTGAGGAGAATCGTGCACACAATATATACTTTCGAACGTAATCGAGGGGTCGTGGGAGTTGGACGCCAGACGACATGCACACGTTCGACTGAAAGAAAAGAATATCATCGCAAATGTCACCCCCAGCGGTGAGAGAAACTCACTCAGAAAGAGATATATAAAGAATTTGGAGGTCCCATAGAATATGATGCAAAGATATATACCGAGTGAGCATGCCGCTGCGCTAGTGGCCATCCCAACACCGAGGATCAAGACACCGGCGGTGAAAAGGAAGAGGTACGAGTCGAGAAAAACAATCAAGACACAGAGCCGTGGCCAAGATGCTCGCCTCAGAGAGCATTGTACCCCATCGACAAGGGCTCGGCGAGAGATCAGGTGGCTAACAATGGAGACACCCAGTAGATGGACGACGGCACTAACGATTGTGTCGCGGCTCATAAAAGTTGAAACGGAGGGTGGAGTGCGCGGGCGGTGGGGAGTGCTCTACCCCATCGAATCAGCCCATCAGCCACTTATAGCGAACTAGAGAGGGAAAAGTTATTGGATCCATGGTGCGTGGGATCGATGACGAGATGGCATGTTTGACAAGCAAGATGGCCCTGAAGCCACCAATGGAAAGAGACGGCGGGTTCTAGCCGAAGAAGTCCAGCACAGTTACCGAAGCTACGGTACCTAACGGCACCCGGACGTCCCGTCAAATCCAATCGTCAAAATGGAACGCTCGCAACTGCAAAACCACCCCGAGTAAACAACTTGGACAAGATCACCATTATTACGGTCCTCGTGTCATGCGTCAGGTGAGCTGCCCGGGGCTACGACTGTATGAATTGGTCTCGTTGATGGGGAGATGACGATCACCTAGACTTGGAAAGGGCTCCGGAGAATCCACGGGTCCGAGAAAACGCGACGGAGGAACAGTGGAATGTGCGGGAAGCCGAGCTGTTTGGCCCGGCTTAGGGGGCGGTGGTTCGTAGCAGGATTTTGGCTCATTCTCGCCGTCGGTAGGGCTGGTCATAGTTCGAGACCGTCGATCAAAGGAACTCGTACGGCACAGGATCTAGAGCCTCCCCGCCTCGCACGGAAGCAAATGCCGGTGAGTGCGGCCGAGCGAATATATCAGGGGTGGTGACGGCAGGTAACGAGTGTTGGGAGAAAGGGGATCCGTGGGATTTTGGTGACAAACACAATCAATCTTCTTCCGGAAGTGCGGTCGGAACCAACTGGCATGGCATGAATGTATGCGAGGTACAGCATCTTGTTGGGCAAGTTTCCAGGGACAAAGATGAACCGGGGCTGGCCGCGGAGCAACGGGACCCATGCGGGAGTTTCTTTTCTTCGATCCCTGGGGAAATGGGAGCGGAACTCATGTGTAGAAAGTTACAATAGTGCGGAAGGCAGATTTGAGGGGATGACTGCAGTGGCAGATCTTCCCTGGCGCCCTAGAAGCCTTGACCTTTCGATTCCAGCGTTCGGAAGGGCCGACGAGATGGTATCGAACCAGTTGGTATTACCCGAGGAGGATCCTCCGATGTCCCAGTCCCACACCAGTTTCGGCCCGCCGGCGGAGACTTCGGAACGAGGAGCAACCCTGGCTACATTCTAAATCAGTTGACCGATGCCTCTTTTCGCCCACAGTAGTGTGCGGGAACACGTAATGGATGAAATTCAACCAGCTTCTCCCCGCCCCCGTCTGAGCAAGAACCGTCACCTACCTCACTCACGTCACCGTCGTCGACAGAGACTGGAATATCTGCTGCCTCCTGTCCGGGGAGCACATTGGCCGTGGGGAGAACACCTTCGCCATTGATGCAGGGTTTTCTCGTTTGGGCTTTCTCAATTTTCAAAGCACTTGTAACGTGTCTCCATCGAGCGTCTTCCCGCGGCCGCCGGGGCTGCTTGGGTGCGGAACAGTCATCACCACTTCGGTACCGATGCCAGGTGTGTAGGAGCACGAGGACAAGACCCTTGAGGAGAGGGTGTTATCGGTTTTGCGAATCTATTGATTGGAAAGGAGGCTTACCGCATCAGCTTGGACAGAGCTGTTCGTGTGGCACTGGCCGGGGAACCATTGACGGCGACATATATGTATACGATTGCCGTCATGTTGGGCGTTTGAGATCTAAACTTTCCGAAACCATGGTCCCCAGAAGGACGGGGAACAGGGGAAGCCGAACCGAGGGTACTTGGCCCAATAGAGTCGATGAATTCGAACAGTTCCTGGTTCGTCGATCGCAGCGCTGAATGACTGGGCTGTATTATGCTTAGCCGAATCCGCGTGCACGCGAGGACTCGGTGGCGGGTAGACTTCGGAATCTGTTGCAAACCTCAGACGATCGGCGGTCCAGGCCACACTCCTCACTCGACCCGGGCTTTGGCAGATCTTCAGACCACAACGAGAGGGTGTGGTGCCCTGTGGCGCCTGGACCTCTCGACCCGATTCCCATGTGGGGTTGTTGGGCAAGTGTTGACCGAAGTAGTGGCTTTAGGTGGGTTCGTGCCAGTCACCGTCCGCGACTCACACTCGAGGACTGACGGGATCGCTGGATGAGCGTCATGGATGATGCGCTGTGGATGGTCGTGGGGTAGGACCACGGTGAATTCTGCTTTCGCTCGAGCTGGTCTGGTAATCAAAGATTATTGATTCCATTTCTGAGGCTCTTCCTCCGACTCGGAGGAACCCAGACCCACGGGAAACGGTCCGTCCCCTCAGTGGGGTCTGGATAGCAGCGGCTTGTCATGTGCTCTCGCGCTGGGTGATATTTGGTTATCCTGTACTGATGCTCACTGTTCCGTCTGGCGATCAGATGTTAAGCTATCAGTACTCTACACTAGGACTCCCGCCACTCTTCACCACTCCGACTCGGAGATCTGCGCGGCAACTCAAGTATTCGACATACCGAGGGCGTTCATCTTGATCTTCACATCTCCAATCCCGTATAAGTATACCAGCGATCCTAACATTCGCTTTATCCCGCTCCTACGCATTGACCATGGAGTCAACCAAGACTTACATCGATTCCGACGATGGCAAACGAATCTACGCCGAGATGCACCCAGCCGACGGTGGAGCTGGTGCAGATCCAACCCCGATCGTGTTCATCCATGGTTTCCTCTACTCTTCTTCCTCATTCACTCCCGTCTTATCGCACCTCCCCTCACGAACACGCGTAATATTCGACTTGGAGGGCCGAGGACAGTCGACGCTCCAGTCAATGGCCTCCTGGACACTCGACTCCGCGGTATCCACCATCGTCCTCGTCCTCTCCCACTTTGGTTACCCATCAGGAACTCAAATCGACGTTGTCGCCCATTCGCAAGGTGGAACCGCCCTTGGTGTCTTGTTCAGCCAATCGGCCAATCCATCGACGTACTACAAAGTCCGCCGTCTGGTGCTTATGGGCCCGGCTGACCCCGCAGAGCCTTCAGAGATGGCGCTCGCCTTTGCTCACCAAGTTCGATCACAAGAGACCGATGACCTCGTCCTCTTCTTGTTCAGCTTGCTTGGTGCCGACGCCAAGTCCAACAAGGACCTAATATCCTCCATTTCCGACAAGTTATTCGCCGACGTATCCTACAATCGTCCATTCGCCTCCCGCATGATCAAGGCCGCTGCGTCTGCCCCAGGGGTTTGGACGGCAAGGGGTTCGGTCGATGAGTTGTGGATAATGTTTGGGCGACAAGACGGTTATTTTGGTTGGAGTGTCCGTACTATGGTGGAGTATGCGAAGGAAGTGGACACTGGACACTTCTTCATGTGGGAGAACGCAGAGGCTACGGGCAAGGCGTTGCAAGAGATTCTTCAGCCTGGCTTCTAGAATCCTAGCTGCTGGCAATGAACGTTTCAGTCGTGATCAACCCCTGTATCATGTACCTCGAGTGTATTTACGGTTTTAACTACTCATTTCTCGGTTGTATAATCGTTCTTCCGTTGGTTGTACTACATGACCTGCCCCATGTGTCGTGGCACCTTTCATCCCTTACGGTAGATACTGGTAGTCAGGATTATAACGCGCTGGGATATATGAATACGTATTAAGTTACTAAAGTCTATCCACGAAGTGTTTGGGATCCAGGTAAAGGCCGCGTCGACTGCACGAGGGAATTTAGTGACCGGGGGTAAGATAGATAGGTAAACACACTCGAAGGGGAGATGGGTTGACACAGAAGGCGAGACCCCTGGAACGCTCCCTGATGTTCCCGGGCAAAGATAGCCTGGGCGAGAGTCCGAGATCGGAATTGGTCAAAGCACAGCGCACATATCCAATTAATTTACGCCCACTATTCTCGAGACCAGAGCGCGATGCCCCCAAAGGACAGGTGTGGCCCAGAAGGTCCTAAGCTGTTTATTGGTAGAGGCATTTTCCCATTCCGTGATAGGATCACGGAAGACGCCCCGGGTGCGAGTGAATCCTGGGGGTTGATAGCATAGAGTGTCCAAAAGGCGTCAAGATTGGTTCGTAGTGGAGTTCATTTATATGGAGAGAGCTACCAAGGATGGGGTTAGAAAGAGCCATACCCGTCCTTATGAGTGGGTGAATGCACCCGTGTTGATATCGCATCGGGTGACCTAGCCGCGTCCAAGTGTGTCCGTCAAACGAGCCGAAGGGTGGCGCCGATCCAAACCGGGTGGGCTGGGCCGATTTGCCTCATTTATAAATACTGGTGTGTAGAATTGTCGACGCCGAGGAGGACAGGAGGGTGCTTGTAGCTTGTTGCCAGTAAACTGCCGGCGGAAACAGCCACGGGATTCGGTTACACATCGTGGTATTAATCAAAACTGGGGGTCTAATAAAAGCCACACCAGCGCCGCCATAAAACGAGTTAGTGATACGTTGATATAGTGGTACGTTGATATACACAAGGAGCACATTGAAATTCGGGCCACTAACCTTTGAGAATGAAAATGAGGGGAGGGTCGACCCAACGCTGCACCTGGGAAAGGAAGCCCCAACATGGCGTGATCGGGATCTGATAAGAATTTTGGAGCGCCGCGTCATCCCAAACTGTTGATCGGAGTGAACGGTGGCCGGCGACGGAAGGCGAATGGCCGATTCTTGATTCCGTTCGTGGCCTAGGGCTGGCCAAGTTTGACCGCACCCGTAAGGTCGCGTTAGTCAACGGATCGAGATCAGGTCAGGGTCGTAACTCTGTCCCACGACGAACATGTGGTAGAACACATCTAGTCAGTTGGGCGGTGCAGACTATCCCTCAGGAGAATCGGGCGAGGGCTAGTACCGTCGAGAGTGCAGGGGGATGATGAGCGATTGTGAGGTGGAAGCCTCTTTTACGCCTGTGATTTTACAAAGTCGGCGGGTACATGGAAAGCTACACATCTGGTATCGGAGGTACGGAAGGGACACGACACAGTCATCGAGGCCTAGAGTGACTTGTTTGATACTCAGGTACGGGTAGGAACTGGGATTGATGACCCACCCTAAACTCTATCAGGCCACCGCTCGATCCTCCATAGGATCATTCCTCGAACAAATCCTCCCGTAACAGTCGCCTTCTTTGATTCCACCTTCGTAGATACTGTTCACACCTCTCGGCAAACACCTCACAGCCATCCAGAAATCCAACAGGGATGAGATCTTTCCTTTGATCCCATGGCTTGATATCAACAGATTCGCACCTATCCAAACAGACCAGCGTGACACCGAAGCCATATGCGTCCGCCAGACGAGGATCTCTGCACTCGCCACGGAGAATTTCCGGTGCAGAGAAGGGACGTGTCCCTGGATGAATTTGCTCCACAGTGATGTGGAATTTGTGCCCAGATGAAGAGTGGGAGAGGAACTTGAATGGGTCGACGGGGTCGTCGTCCGGGGAAGAGTAGACGGAGTCGGATGAAACGGAGCGACCAAAGTCGAGGAGTTTGATGGTATCGGAGGCGTGGGTGACCTGGATGTTGAGGAGAGACAGGTCTCCATGACTGAGGCCGAAAGAGTGAAGGTGGGTTAGGCCGTCCAGCAGCTGATTATGGTAGTCGATCTTTTGAGATCGAGTTAACGGGGGTCGAACTCTGATAACATCATAGAGGGTCCTGCCATCGATATATTCCAGTACCATCCCCACATTCTCGAGACTTCCAAGAAAGGTGGCAATATTTCGATGTCGTGTCACGGTGGTATAAACGCGTAATTCGGCGAGGAACTGAGTGGTGACGTCGTACGCGTTTGATTGCATTTCGCCATTGATCTCGATCTGTACCACGTTCGGCTTCTTGACCACACACTTGAACAGCTCTGAGGCAGAGCCATACGCTACCGGGGCGAGATTGGCAACGGGATTTGAGGGGGCAGAATACGACGTAGGGGTTGGGAAGGAGAAGATGGAGTTCGGGTGTCTGGGAGGGTTGTACACGGGAGGCGATGGGGGTGGGGACTCCCCGCGTGAGGTAGTGGGTGTGGCGAGATGAGTATATCGGCCATATGTCGTGGAGTGGGCGTGCGTATGAACGACGGGACTGTCCGCTACAGCTGTTTGGTCGGAGCCAAAAGAATGGGTGGTACCAGTAGTATCCTCTTCTGGATCGACTTCGACTGTGCGATAGTGTTATCTCCTGGATGGCGAAAACGGATAACAGTGGGACGGACCTAACCACCAGTTCTTCTTGGATGTGAGTGTAAAGGACTTGATATGCCGCGATGCCATCGACTGAAGCGACTTCTGGCCGAGACGAAGATGGTTCTGGGGAACCTCGTGGTCACCCAGGTGTCACCATGCACGCGGCGGATGATTCGGCGATCACACGTTCGTCAACCGAAGCTAGATTGGGAGTTGGCTGCTTCTCGCCGGAGATAAAGGATATCTAGCGCGTGCGGTGCAGGGCAAAGACCGGTGGGCTGAGGCAGAGAGGAGCGAACAGACCCGGAACCGAACTCGCGCCCAAGCACAGATCGCCTGACGCGCGTCCGGCGAGCACAACAAATTAGAGGATATTCGGGAGGCAGAGCGGGCGTGTGGGTCGTTCTGTCGGAGGGTTCAGCTGCGCAGGTCTGGTTGCTAACCCCAACGGCTGATCTCTTGGCCGGCGACGAGGGCAGGCAGTTGCAGTCGTGTGTTGCTAACCATCGTACTTAGCCTCCGCCTCAGCATCAACCCCTTCGGGCTCGACCACCACCATCTGACATACTCCTTACACCGCTACCTCCACCACATCCCCACTTCCACCACCAACGGCGCTCTTTGGTTCTGAGGCGATTCGACGTCCTGCCTTGGTCCGGGGCTCGTCAGCCGGCCCATCCCCAATCTCAACCCCACTAACACCCGGCGCGCTTCTGAACATCATTTCCCAGTCTTTCTCCAATGGCCGAGTTCAGCAAGCGGGCGAGCACAATCATGCCAGACCCTTCTCTCATATCGGAGAATAGAACCTGTCCCGGTTGTGGTCTGTCGGTTGTCAATGAGACTGGCGGCGTGGTCGTTGCATTTGGGTATGTGTCACCCGTCAATCACTCTCAATTCCCCAGAATTCACTTGTTCTCTCATTTCACAGACAATCCTTCTTCCACGTCGACTGTTTCAAGTGTGCTAAATGCGGCGACAAAGTCACAGCAGACACTAACCTGCTCCTGTTGTCCGACGGTTCCCCCATCTGCGCCAATTGTTCATACTGCTGCAATGTTTGCAAACTTCCCATCCTTGATGAAGCTATTATGACCGGCGACGACTCTTACCACGCGCACTGTTTCAAGTGCAAAGTTTGCGGAAATCGGATCGACGAACTCGTATTTGCCAAAACAAGTCAGGGCATATACTGTATGAATTGTCACAATCAGCGGGTGGCGCGGAGTAGGAAGCGGCACCAGGAGAAAAAGGCTGCGCAAGCTCATGCACAGGCCCAGGCGGCCGCCAACGGTACGACTGGTTCGAGTGGGAGTGGGCGGTCACGCGAAGCTCGGGATCTTAACGCTCCAGTCAGTACTAAATCATTGTATCGCTCGTGCAACCTTACATTTCAGAATCCACAGCATCCTTCTGGCAGTTCAGACGCATACAGCTCATTGCGGTCGAAATCGAGCACCCTGAATTCAGTTCCTGCCGATCTACCGACCACCCCCCTCAAGCAACCTTTAGACCCCAGCAGCTCTGTTAATACCCCACATAATAATGGGGCTTTCAGTAGTCCACGTAACCTTCCGCGAAACCCTGCCTCTCCTCCAGACCGCTCCCCGCTTGACCCAGTTCCCAAACCTTCCGGTTCCCGCCCAATGGGATCCCCTCCACGACATCGGTCGCAGTCAGGGGGAGGACTTCCGACTCCAGACCCGATTGTTCCTCCGTTACCCCAGTCTATGTCTCTCCAGGCCCGCTCACTGTCTGAGTCGGCACCTCCATCTGCAAATACACCATCATCTTTCCGGTCCCCGGGAGAGACAGTCCCCCTTCCTGGGGACACCGGCCGGCGAACAAGTCGTGACGATGGTGTGCGCCCCCTGCAAGTGTTGATGAAGGACTCTGCCAGTGCGTCCGCTAACGGTTTGAACGGTTCTTTGCAACCCCCAACATCACGCGCTGCTAAACGACAATCAATAAATCCTGCAATGGCTTTCGACCCTTCGGCCTTTATGGAACCTTCGCAGAGAAGGTCTTCCGTCGCTTCGATCAATTCCAACCGTTCGGGCTCCACGGGATACGCCTCGGATGGCCACGGCCGTGATTCTCCCCGTCTCCAATCTCCATTACGGGACGCCTTCCAAAATGATGTGTCACCTTCCCCGCATGGGCTCCCGGAGAGATCTGGAACACTTCCCCCCTCCGTTCCGGTGGACTCGTTCCGGCAAAGAGGGCGCGCTGCCTCAAGCTCGCATTTGGACAACCCCTTGCACTCGCGTCCATCGCTCCATCCGAACGGCGCCGGTGACCATCCGTTCCAAAACGGTGCTGATGTCACGGGAGGGTCAGTCTCGTCCCCACTGGACCACAGCTTCCCTGGGCGCTCGGATCCTAACGGGCGGCTGTCACCCCTTGGACCTTCAAACCGAAACTCTTCTATTTCGGTTAATTCTGACCGACCCCCGTTCAGCCCTACGTACAACATCAACGGTCGTTTGTCACCAAACCCAGGAAGCGTTTCTCCAGTCTCGCCTACATCCCCCAGTCACCGTGTAGATGTTCCGACGGGCATCGAAAGCGAAAGTGATCGGGAGAGTGATGAGAGGACAGAAGCCATCGACTCACCGGGTATACGTTCTGCCCCGCTCAGCGGCGACGACATCCCTCCTGCGCTGCCGCCTAAGGTCGCGAAGGACCCCAAACGTCCTCCGAATCTCAGCATTCAGAGCCCTCCGTCTTCGACGACGATCGCAGAGAACGAGCCTGACGGTCCTGAAGTTGCAGAAAGTGAGGAACCCTCAGGATCCGAAATCTCTCACGAGTCTTCCCCTGTCGAACAGACCTCTCATGCGACCTTCATTGCCCCCGCGTTACCACCGATCCGGTTCTCCATGAGCGGTCCTGACTTTGGAGACTTCATGAAATTTGGTGGTCAAGATCCCCAGCGGTCGGCGCACCTCAAGGGAATGGCGGCGAATGTTCCGGATGTTGCGGAAGATAGTGCTGAAGAGCTCATTACGCCTGTCGACGAAAATGGGGGGAACATCCCTCCCGTTTCTACCCCTAAGAGTGATATCACCATCATCAAGACGGATGCCACCCCAAAGAAGAATGGTATCTTAGTGAACTCTACCTCTTCGATGAATCGTTTACTGGCGGAGCCGTCGGGACCCGTGCTCACACGGTCAACATCAAGTAGATGGAGCCCGAAGGAGTTGAAGGCTTCTCCTCCCCGGCGGAGGCGGGCCTCAGAAGCAGACGAGACTCCCCGGGTCGCTGCCCCCACTAGATTCGACGCTTCTCATTCGGAAAGCACCATGCAATCCCCCACCTCCGGGAGGAATTCCTCTGACTCGGACCAGAAACCTACCGAGAAACCTGCGTTGAGAGAGAGGTTGGACTCGAGTGTGTCAGTCAGGTTTGCACAACCCACTTCCGAAACACAGAAGTTGGATGCTGCGAGGAAGTTGAGGGTAGACACTTCTGACCTGGTCGCGAAAAGGTTGCAGGAGGCGCTAGAGAACGCGGCTGATAGGGGGGCTCCTCACATGAAGTTCGACAAAGAGTTTGTTGAGGCGATCGCGACGATGGTTGAGCAGCGAAAGGAGGAGTACTTGGATATAAAGAAGAAACTTGACGGGCTCAAGGTACGCGACTGAACGATTGACTGTGTGTCCATCGATTCACTTGCAATTTTTTTAGCGCGCGAGTCAGCAATACATGGACGGCCTCAACGTTGCCCAGTCAGGGTACGATCGTGAAGTCCGGGCTCGAAGAGACGCTGAGGCGGAGGTCACACGACTGCGTGTTCTGCTCTCTGGGCAGGCGGTGAAGTTGACTGCACTTTCCGGAGAAGCCAAACGGCAGGATGCTCATGTCCAGCTTACAAGGGAGCTCAGCGACAAGATGACTGGCCTGGAGCGTGACATTTCTACCTTGAAGGTCGAGCGGGATATGACTTTGGCCGAGATGGAGGAGTTGGCCGCATCTAAGGAGTAAGTTTTAACACGTGACGTTCCTCGGGCAGTATTCATCTTTTTCCACAGCACTGGTGATCAGAACACGGAGGAAACCGGCTCTAAGCTCAGTCGCAACCTTACCACTCGTCTGGACAAGATCAAGAAACAGTACAAACGAGAGCTCCTGCCTCTAACCCAACAGCGTGAGCGATTGGAAAGGGAGATCGATGACCTCAAGGCAAACCGCGACCTTCTCCTGGAGGAGACCACTATGCTCAACCTCCGCAACGAGGAGCTTGCTCAGCTCACTCAACAATACCTCCGGCGCATGGAAGCCGCGGATGTTCCCCCCACGCCTGCCAAACGGGAGAAGTCCAGCCAATCCCTCGACAAAGCCAGGCCGCCTCAATACAACGGGTCGGCTTCTACTTCCACATTGAATGATGAGGCAGAGCCGAGGATCATCCGCGTGGTGAAGTCAGATACTTTGGATGTCCCAGCAAGCTCGTTCCGCCCACCGAAGTTCCTCAAGTGGTCTGGGAAAGCGAGCAGGGAACACCTCACGAAGGAACCCGCGATTAATATCGTCCCCCCGGAAATGATACCATCCAGGCCGCGCGCCACGAAGGAACACACATTCCAACATTTCAGTGCTCTTCGATTTGCCAGGTGTGATCACTGTGGAGACAAAATGTGGGGATCTCATCTCCGTTGTGCTGGTCGGTGTCTGGAGTTTATTTCATAGATCAGTGACACCATTTACTGATCCAATTCAGGTTGCAACGTGTCCGTCCACCCGAAGTGCCTTCCTCATGTCCAGACATCCTGTTCACCTGGTGGTGGCAAAAATGGGCCAGTTTCTAACGTTGGTCCACTACGTACGCACAAAGTTTTGTTCTACCACCCCCCGAATGTCGTTCTGACATAGGGTCTCCCTGTAGCACCGTCTATGTTTGGTCGTGACCTGGTCGAACAAGTTCGTGCAGACGCGAAAGGCGAGGAGCGCTATATTCCGGTCATCGTTGAGAAGTGTATTGATGCCGTCGATACCCTTGGTAAGCTCTTCTCCTTTTGACACCTTTCTTGGGTTTTGATTTCGCTGCCTGCAGCCCTCGACTATGAGGGTATTTACCGCAAGACTGGAGGCTCCGGCCTGTCCAAGGCGATCACCCAGCTATTCGAACGAGGCGACTACGATTCTTTCGACCTTCGAGATTCGGACAGGTTCAACGATATCTGTAGTGTAACATCGGTCCTCAAGACATACTTCCGCTCGTTACCTGACCCGCTCTTCACACACGCTTTGCATGACGAGTTCGTCCAGGCATCCCAGATCCGAGATCCGGCAGCCAAGGGCAGCGTGATGTCAGAGTTGGTCTTCAGACTCCCCCCTGAACACCTGAACACCGCGAAACTGTTGATGATGCACCTCCATAGAGTATCGCAACAGAGTGAAGTTAACCTCATGACTGCGAGGAATCTTGGGGTTGTTTTCGGACGTGAGTTTTCTTGTTGCTTGACAAACGTGACGGTTCCTACACTGAGCCTCTCGTAGCCACTTTGATGCGTTCCCAGGACTCAATCGCTGAATTCAGTGATATGGCTGGAAAATCCCTCACCGTTGAGTGGCTTATAGAAAACGCGCCTGGGATATTTAACTCCGCTTCGGATTCGTCGAGCCAATGAATTCTTTATGAAGTATCTTATCATTATGACTTTCTTTTCGATCTCTTCTTATTTCCAGTTCGAGCCGGTCCGAACGGTATACCGTTTAAATTTGCGTGGATAGTAGCATACCTCTTCGTCACTTTTCTTCTCCTGTTTCGCTCCTGTTTACCTCGGCATGTATTCCCACTCCAGTCTAGTTTCTAAGGTTGTCTCAATACCTCGTTTTGGGTTTTCACTGTGTGCATCACTGTATATGCGTAGCTTTTGTTTCATACCCGTCAACTCTTCATCATGTCTCCCGTCCCCATTTACCTACTCCATGACATCTCTACCCAATCATTTCCATCCATCATAGCCGCATGACATGATTCCTATGCCATACCAACGGTACCAGACAGTCGTGCGGTCTCGTCTCTCCCCTTCGGTAAGAAGGACATGCGCGTACAAACCGAAAAACTATGAGTTTTTGCTAGGTGATCGTCAAGGGTTCAGATGGGAGAGGGCCTTGGTAAGGCTGATAGGAGCTCTCCCATCGCGTCGGACCGATTTTGATCAAGAAATGACCGTCGATATCTCCCTTGATCGCTTTGTGTGAGGGATCGTTTCTGGTCTCAGGGTACAGTATAGGAAGTGGCGCCTCGGACCAGTCTGAGCGGTTGTGCCGCTCTGGGCTCCTAACGGAGTCGTATTGAGTCCGCTGCCACGTAGCCCCAATGAAAACATTCTGTCGAATACTATCAGGAAGATTGGGCGTAAGCGCAGAGCGGGAGCGTGCGAAAAGTAATGCCCGCATACGTGTCGCTGCAAAAGCTTTAGCCGTGATCTGGCAACTAAGGTGCGTCAGACTCAGGGGGGGAGTGACGCCTTCGAGAGTCCTGAGATAGCGGTACACCATGGATGGCTGACATGGCCCTGCGGGTGGGTAAGGAAACGCAAGAGGCCGAAAAGACGAGATAGAACCCACCAAAACGAAAGATTGCGTGGTAAGCCTGACGCCACTTCTCCTCGAGAAGACGGGCACAGGTGGCAGGGTCGGGACAGGTTGGACACTACACATTTCAGACAGTCGAACTGGGGGAATCCATGGGTAACGTACGCATTGGTACTCCTTTGCGATCTGAGTAAGTCCAAGCTTCAACACCCTCTCCAGGAACCAATTTCTCCTAGCGCACAAATGTGTTATGGCCCCCCAACGAATATCCAGCAATGACGAACCTTTTCTCTAGTTTCAGCAGTGTTTCTTGGCTTAGAGAACTCATTTCTTGTTCTGTCCACCCGTTCAGGTTCTCCAGCACGAATCGACTAGCCTCACGGTAAAGCTCCTCTTCTTCAAACAGTTCGGCGATCCGCATTGCTTTGATTGGTTTGCCAGCAGCGTGCGTCAGGAGGAATGTCATACAGCGTTGTTGGAGAGCGGGCACGGAAAGTTTATGGGAGATATTCATCAAACCTTCGACGTTATTCCAGGTGATCGTGCATTCAGTGCTATGGGGCTAAGCGTGAATTTGGGCCCAAGAATGCCACAGAATGTCGACTCACTGGGGGTAAACGAACTTTAAGAAGTCGTGGAACGTAGCAGCCTAAGGAATTAATGATGTCGGCCACCAACCCAACAACAAAGAAGCGGGGGATTCACCTTCTCCTCTTTGAGAACAATCACGGCTTCGGGAACTACATTCCCCACTCTTGTCCAAGGATTTGGTGTCTTTAGCTTTTCTGACCTCACCGGAGATAACTTGTCGGAATCATTGGGACGAGGGTTTGAATCCCCTTGGAGCCTCTTGAGACTGTCGAGTCTCGCATCCGCGATTTCATCTGGACAGGTCGGGCTGGATTCCACATCACTGGCGGTGGTAACGTCCGTATCCGTTTTCCGTGAGTCGATCGGTTCTTCTTCTTCGCCGCCAGTGACCTCCACCGGTGCAAATGTCATCACCGGGATAGAGGCTTCCCCCGTCCTATTTCCCGGGTCGGAGGGAGGTTGAGAAATCGTGATAATTGAGGACATCGACGCTGGGCGACCGGTTTCCGCCCAGTCACCACTAAGCGCAGCTTGGAAAAATGGAGATGCCCAATACAAGACTTCTTTGTGCGCCCTGGGAAGTCCAATCTGTAACTATCCAAGGAGACGGTGCGCGATCCCTTACCAGAAGGTTGTGGACTCAACAATAATCTTGACAGTTCCCGGTAACTGACAGTGTCTGGTGAATGTATCATCGATGTCAATAGAAGCATCGTCCTCAGACTCGCTGACATCCGCGGACATGTCGACCTCGTGCTCCTGCAACGTCCATGGTGGCGAACCAGCGGACCGAAAAACACCGGCAGCCGCAGCGTGGGTCTCGGTGGCGATGCTGAGGGAAGCAGAGGGGTTGTGATTATTCCTGGAGTTTCGAGCAATGAGAATGTGAGACGGGTTCGTGGCCATGGTCGCGACCTAGGAGTGGTGCGTTCACGTGATCAATCATCCTCCGAGTGGAATTTTGATCGGATCAAAAGCGGACGGAAGCTTCAGCTTTGAGGTCGGTGTCTGAGGTCGGCGTTGCGAGACCCGCCGCTGTGTATCTGTGGCTTCGGGTTCTTCCGACCATGTGATGGTGGCTGAATCCCGATAGCAAGGGGAGTCTCTAAAAGCCACTGAAATCTCCGATGCTTCGGGGATGATATTCGCCTTCCAACAATGCCTGCTCGGATCTCTATTGCGGATGTCATCGTCGTTTGTTGAGGTCAGTCCGACTCATCAGTAGCGACTTCCTTCAGGGTTCTTAATAGATCTTTTACACACGTATAGGCAAACGTTGCAACAACCAACAATTCCATACTAATCGAGCGATGATCGCACTGTTCTGGCGGGGCCCGAGGTTTTTGTTAAGTCTTGCTGGGATTTCCAACCCCGGAGGAAGCGACTCAGGCCTCATGGAATACTCCCCAGAGATATACGACACCCAGCCTGTTAGGCCTGTTGCACCCATCAGGGCATCCCTCGACGATGTAATCAGCAAGACTGAGAACGCGGTTATGACATAGTCGAGAAGGCTACCGGCACCGCACTAGGCTTGGTTTGCTGGTAAAGCGGGACTCGACGGAACGCGCGGCGACCGAAGAGATCTGGAGCCGTTCCCGTGGCCCGAGGCCTCACTTCCAGGATGAGAAAAGGGACGGAAACGGGGAGGGTGCCCCTTCATTCTAGGAAGTCTAGTTGCCAGGCAACATGGGCCACGGCCGCCAGAGCGGTTGTTTGTGACCTGATCGCCAAGTTTCGTTAGTTCATCACTTGCTCTCTGTCTCCCACCACCACCGTTGTCGTAAAATGAAATTCCGAGCCTAGCCGCGCCCCGCAAGCCGGGGCTTACAGGGGCGCATTTTTTGCTTATAAATCACAACACACTTTGCGTGCGCATGGGGGTGCTAACTTTTTTTTCGAGGCAGAAGCGCATTCCGTGATCGTTTTCCTGGATTTTTCCGAAGATGCCGGTTCATACCTCGGGATAAACTCGTGATCTATTCAATGGATATAAAGTCCATCACCCGGTGGCTGATTTGAGGTCTCTCATCCACGAGTGCCCAGCCTCCAGCCTCTCATGTCAATATCACATTTCTCGACTCCACGTGGTGGAAACTCCGTTCAGACTGCGAGGAATTTCGGGCATAGCCGTCCATTCAATTACAGTATGTCGCGTAAAGTGAATGCCGGTATTTAATGTTTGTTGTCTCCCCCCCCTTTAAGATCTGGGAGACATGATATGGCTTCCCCTCATTCCTTTTCATCGCAACAGGCAAGGGAGTCATGTCCTCAGCGAGTAACCCCTTCACTCCGAAGATCCCGCCAGAGGTTCTTTATTACGAACATGTGGCCTACGCCGGAAACGCGGTTGGTGACATCCTTTACGGTTGGTGTTTCGTTACCACGGTCCAAGATTGAATGCTGAACGTGTCCGACAGGGATAGTCATCATCCTTTACTTTGAGTGCGCCGTTGCCATCCTGAATCCGCCACCTAACCGCAGGAGAGGTGGGAAATGGGGGCTGCTGGGGTATACGACGTGTTTGTTCGCCCTGGGAACCATCTACACCGCTTGTAACCTCCGCGTACGGCAGTTGTCATATATTGATAACAGGGAGTTCCCGGGGGAGGCACCGTCGTTACCTCCTGGCCCCATCGGGTATACCTTGTTATCCCAGTCGAAGCCGACGTCCATGTTGTCCAACACGTCGTTTGTCGTAGCTAACTGGATGGCCGACGGTCTTTTGGTGAGTTGGAAAAACTTTCCATTAACCCTCACCAGTTTTTACCCAGAACCTAGATGTACCGTGCCTTCATAATCTACAATAGGCAACCATGGGTTCTGGGCCTCCCCACACTCATGTGCTTGGCTTCTATATGTGTGGTGTTTATCCTGACCCCCACATTCTCGCCGTTGACATCCTCACTAGCGATGGGGATTATGACCCTCTACCAGACCTCCAGACCCGACTCCAGCTTATTCTCTGGTGTCACCATCAACTTTGGGCTCCCATACTTCACCATTTCCGTGGCACTCAACATCCTCTTGACCTTACTCATTGCCTGGCGGCTCCTGCTCCACAACCGCAATCTCAAGAATGCGATAGGATTCCCGTCTGGGATCATTCCGGTCTACAGGACAATCGTCACGATGCTCATCGAGAGTTCTGCCCTCTACGCCGCCGTGTCGATATGCTTCATCGTCCCTTACGCCATGTCGCACCGCGCGTCTGCCGTTTTCCTCCCGATGCTGTCACGAGTGCAGATCATCGCCCCATTGCTCATCATCCGTCGTGTGGCGGCTCGACGAGCCTTGACTGGATCGAACGTGGCTGGGGGAACGTCAGCGAACCACTCAGCGGCCCGATTCAAGAGTACTGATGGGAGCGGCGCCACACACGATTATCCTCCAGACCCCATTGTTGACTCCAGGCATGGCAGGATCGGTGTCACGGCGACCATCGAGTTCGTGAACGATTCTATGGACCCGGGGGCTCTCCAGTATGACCATAAGGTGTAGGATTTGTTTGGAAGTTGACTCTCTCGAACCACTGCATTCGTTTCACTCATGAACCTTCGTTTATTCTTTTTGTGTTTCCTCTCTCATATCCTGTGATAGCCACAGTCATTTCAGTCTTTCAAATCTCCTTTCTTTTAGCATTTCACCAGATTTCCCACCGCTCATCGTCGCCCACAACATACGTCTTGATATTAAGCCCCTATCGTACGCTTCATTCTAGGGTCGCCGTCGAAATGGAATTATCGAGTGAAAGGTACGGCGGTGCTCGAGACTGTCACTTGAACACATTTGATCGCTTTGCCGTAAGTGGGTGAGGGTGATCATGGTGTTCTCCTATATGCAGAACTGGGGTGCCGCTGTGAATACTTTCCTCGAAGGCTGCCATCGAGGTCTTTCGCCGCGAGAGGGGTTTCATAGAAGGCTGATTAATGAAACAATATTTTCTCTCGTCGTACTTTATATACTGATTATGGCGGCCCGCGTTGCGATAAATCAGATGGGGAGAAACCATAATCCATACTCGTGGTGGACAAACTTAGATGAAGGCCGCGGTATGAAGTCTTGAGCGAGGGGATTGTTGTATAGGAGGCACGATTGCCATGTATCAAAGTCACAGCAAATATACTCAAGACTGCATTAGCCATGGCTTGTTCATCTGCGTCCAGGTATCTATAGATTTCCAAAAATGCGCCACAACGGACTTGTCCACATGTCGTCTATGTGCATCGATCTACAAAGGGTTCTCGTCAGGACGGTCCTGGTGATGCAGTCATCCTAACCCCACCTTGAGCTCTGTCACGTTCCAATCCTTTATCTTAGTATTCTGCGGATCGTGAGCCCAGGTGACGTAGATACCCTTGACTACCGTCGGAGCATGAGCAGGAGGATTAAACGGGAATTGCATTAGTCGGCGCACCGTGATGGAAGAGTTGCTTGGGATCCTTCCACTTGTAGTTTTTGAATTGCCATTCTTGACCGGTAGTCATCACACAGACCACGCGGTCCCACGGATCGACACCAAACTTCGACAAGGCTTCAACACTGTCGACGACCACGTAACGCACTTGTGATTCCATTTCTCGACCGGATGAATCGATGTGGGTCCGCTTCCGGTAGATAGGAATCATATCGTCAGGCTTCACATTGCCTTCTGAGATCGCATGCGCGCGAGCTTCCTGAGAAGGTTCAAACGTTGACTCCTGAAGGAACCGTTTGACATTGTGCATTGTAATGAGAGCGGTTGGGGATGACGAAATCATAATAATCGGATAGAGGTTCTTCGCCTTCTTCGCTTGCATTTTGGGGTCTGCGGTCGCGTTAGTGGACGGAAAACAGCCGTGGAGCGTATGCACAGTACCTGGTGTGGCAGGGGCAGGGGTGGTGCCTGATTTGCTTGCAACCTTGTACTTCTTAAGTTTTTCAGTAAACACCGACCGGACGGAGGTGAAGTTCTACAGAACAACACGTTATTCGAAAAACAACTGAAGGGACGATCCGCAAACGTACGTTGTTTTTTACTCCACGGAGGACCGTGTTTCTGTCTTGCAGCTCAATCTCGTTGAGCTTGATCTTCTTCACAACTTCTACGTCCTGGTGATCCGTGACATATCGTCGTTTCGTGGATGGAGCAAATGAATCAGGTGTCTTGAACTGGGGCGAGGTTGTGAGAGGGAGCGTCGATGTCCGAGAAGGAGGCGTTCCAGGGGGGGTTGTCGACTCGGCTGCAACAATATTGGTTCAGGGTGAAACAGGAGGGCATAGCACTGCGCCTCACTCACACGTTAAGGGAGCGATATTCGGATGATCAGCCGCCTTTCCCTCCAGCCAGTCCACCACACTCTTTCGTTCTGTGACGCTGACAAGTCCCACTGTGAGTCCATTGTCACGCGCCTGCCTCATATATTCGGTAACAGAAGCATCCTTGAGCAGCCATGTAACGTAGATCGCGTCGAGGGTAAAGAAATCCCCTGGACTGCTGGTCGGATCGGACCCAGAAACGCCTGGTTTTCGAAATCTAGTTGGGGTCAACTTTGGCAGGGTTTGGGAAGGTAGGACCAAGTGAGTGGCAGCGGCCAGCGAGGATGTTGGTTCCCCATTTGCGGTGTGAGATATCGTCGACTGGGATTTGATAGCATTCCGGAGAGCGAGCAGAGCATCCTCGGTGCCAGAACCCATGCTGGGCGTTACCTATGTCACAACTCGTCACGGCTGGTCATTCGGAAATTCCCACTGAGTTTAAATTTATTGGCGCTCGTTCTCGGCGATGGAGAACTTGGGTAATCAAGAAACGATGTCTACAAGAAAGTAACGACGAGGGAGATGCATGGCTGCGTTCTGCTAGCCTGCCAACGATAAGTATGCTTCCAAGCGTAGAGATAAGAGGACAGAACCTATGCTAAGGTGCAGTCACAACTCGTCTCGTTTGGATCTCATTTTTGGTGACTGGACTTCCACTCTCTGTACCCCCTCACTACCCTTCAGAAAGTCCAGGATGTCTTGTTTTCGACTGTCCCATTCAACCTTTGGGACGCTGAATAACTGAACATCCGGCAGCTGCCCAACGTTCCCCACATGATTGACCGTGAAGTGGGATGCAGATAGGCCAGAAGGGTTCGTATAGAATGGAGACGACCTTGCGAGTACAACGGCAAGGTAGATGTTAGAGTTATCTGGAGACATCGATGATATAAAGTGCTGGTGGGTGGAGGAGATAGATGATCAATGATTAATGACGTCGTAGCTCGATCAAGAAAGAAAGACCAGCGAGGAAAGTGTGCGGCTACAAACTTAAGGAAAAGAAGTTACACGATACTGCTACATGTCATTGGAAATTATATGCTGAAAATAAGGGAGCGAGCCTATGAGTGTTCCACCATCCGTTCTTAACCCACTCGCAACCTTCGAAGCACCCATTCCTCCCACTCCTCTGGATCACACTCATCTCTGTCAACAACAAGACCTGCCCAGCGAATCTCTGTCTCGATTGCAGACAGGATAATCGCGCTCGCGCGGGTGAACCATATGTCGCCTTCACAGGTTGATTGACCAGGCAGGGGTATCTTGTGAAGCCATGCTTCACACACTCCATCGGGGCCAGGTATGCAACCTGAGTGTGGGAGCGAATCGACGGGAATGAAAAAATCCAGATTGAAGGTCCAGTCGAGTGGGAGAGGTCCGATCGAGAGCCTCCCGTGTACCGATTGAATAGGTGGGTGCGATTCTTTGGTTTTTTCCACAAGTCGAATTACGTTTGGTTCGGGAGAGGTGGGATCGTTAAGATGTGTCTTGGCTTGACGGAGGAAGCGGATGTGATCTCTTCTGCATTCCAAGGTACAAACTCCAGCCAGGATAGTCCGCTGCATGGCCAAGAAAAGAGCGAAAACCCCGGAAGGATTTGGTGAGGGTTTGGTCATACGGCGCAGTTCGTGGGGATTTAAGGACTCCTCTGTTCGCCATGTCTTGTCGACAATCCATACTACGTCTTCAATGCTCGTAGACGTGATCGGAAGTTGGAAGAATAGGTGCAGAAGCGTCGATAGGACGACAGACTGGATGAACAAACCCAAGTTCATATTCATGTCGGAGCTACTACAACGTTTAAAGCGTTGTACAGCTTCCCTAGTGGAGGAAAGTGCGGCCTCTTTTACTTCCTCCCAGTCTTGTATAAGCGGGGTTGGAGGGTGGGTTGTGTCAGCAAGCTTGTATGCATGACGATGGATGGAGAGGTTCGCGTCCATCTCTCGGTAGAGACGAAGCCTTATTTGACCGCGAATAATGGCAGATGTGATCTCGAGGAGTCCGGCATTCCCTCCGTCCACGAGTAAGGTGGCGCCAGACTTCTCGGTTCCTTCAAGGATGAAGAGGTTCCGGCGATTTCCTCGTAACGCGAGGATTGCCGTGAAAAAAAGAAAGAGGATAATAGCGTAGAACAACATAGAGGGGCGTGCTCGCTGAATGGTGGCGAGAAGGGTGGAAAGTCGCCACACATTGTGGGCCATTTATACCTCAGTATACCACGTCCTAATGCCCCTGGTCAAAGGCCGCCTAAAAGGGTAGGTCCGATGTGTGGCGTGTCCGCGGCCAGAACAATCAGTAGTGCAGTATTTGGTAGCAAACTCTTGTGGGATCGAGCCCGGCGCGGGCGTTAGCCCGCCACAGTTCATAAGTCTGGTTGATCACGTGATGCCGCCACAGTGAGGCGGTAAAATAGTCATGTTAAGTGGCCCTGAGCAATGCGTATAACAGGTTGTACTGATACCTGAACCAGTGATAATATACCAAGATGAATGTGGATGGAGAGGTGATACCAAGAGACGAGTTCTACGCAAGCCCGATTTGTGATCGGACGAGCGCCATTGTGACCTCTGAGATCTCCCTGGCGCGTATAGCACCATCCTTTGCGATTTCCTCTAGGTAGCTCGTTGCCGCCTTCAGTCGTTTGTATTCTTCGCGAGGTTGCCGCAAAAGTGTTTCGACAGCCTCCGCTGTGTCCACCTTAAGCTGCGCGTGCCCTTTACTGGCATACACCTCGGCGACCTCTCCCGGATTCTTGTTGATACACGTTGCAAGAATAGATACAAGATTGGAAACACCCGGTCGGTTTACGGGATCAAAAGTGATCCCCAGCTGAGAATCAGTGACCGCGCTTCGGATTTTTGATTGAATTTGAGTGAATTCGTCAGTCAGGAGAATCCTTGACTGGACGTCCGGCGATGACTTGGACATCTTCGAGGATGGGTCTCTGAGAGAAAGGACGCGCCTTGAAGGGGCTAAGGAACTGTAAATCAATGCGTGGCACCGTACCGTTGTTTTTGCGACGTACTGATTATATGTTGTGGCAGTGGGAATATTTTCTTAGGTTTCGGAAATGCTCGATTGAAAGTATCTGCAATGTCCCGTGAAAGTTCCAAGTGCTGTTGTTGATCCTCCCCGACAGGGACATGAGTTGCTCTGGATGGTGCTCAGCATCAAAGAAGTGGTGCCGTTGTGGAGCGCGTACCTGTATGCAAGAATGTCTGCTGCTTGCAAAACGGGATAGGTAAAGAGGCCGGCGTTTAGGAGACTTTCGTCGACCTCCGATTCACCGTTGGCATTCCTCGATGTAGCCAGCCTGGCCTGAGTCGGCTGATGTTGAGCCAAAATCGACACAAAGGAACAGAAACAATACCTTCCATGTTGTCATCCTCTTGAGTTTCCCGATCGGACATAGACAATTGAGAATCCAGGCAAGTTCCGTATGGTGCGGGTTCTGGGGGAAACGATTAGGAACGGCCCTGGCACACAATTAATGGCCTACATGATCTTGGTGGAAGATAATCGATCTCTTAGGGTCCAACCCTATTGCGAGCAGAGAAGCGAGCATTTCCCATCTTGCAGTTCTGAGTGCCTTTGGGTCTTGCGGCAGAGTCAGAGCGTGCCATCCGACAATTGAATACAATAGTCGATCCTCTGGGGAGGCTTCGTTCTGGAGTTTGACCCAGTTGGCCAGGGCACCTAGGTAGTTACCCAACTACGAGTCCGTGAGGCGCATAGGTCTGCACGAACGCCGGGACAGCTTACATGAGGTATTCCGGTTGGTTGTATGCCGGATAAAACGGTCTTGGGCCGGGTTTTTGACGCGACGGTGGAATAGTATAAGTTGACCGGACCCCTTGCACATGTCCTATTTGTCCAAGACACGAGATTCAACCGTGACGCTCTCGAAAGCATTCCGGGTGACTGATTTCGGAAAGACCGAGCGGGATGCCAGCGGAAGTTTGGAGTCGATCGCATCAAATGCTCCCACTTCCTCTCCGCCGCGCAGGTCTCTGGAAGAGAGGGCTTCACTTGTCCGCCCCTTTATACCGTCAGGCCACCAGACAAAGCCAGTTCCAGAGGCGATTGGAACCATCCCAGAAACCCCCGCAGAAAAGGCCGCCAGTATTCCACAAATACCGGACACCTCCTTCCCTCAAGAAATCCCTTGACAATGATCCTCGCAAGGCGACACATACACTGCTGAGGTGTTACTATCCTCGGTGGTCCCGGGATCGTATCGTTCTGCGACTACGATCGTTGGGTATCCCATGGAGAGAATACGAGAAACTTTTCGACAACTTCAGAACCGCGATCCTGGACGGCTCCCTCCCTTTGGACTCCTACGACTCTCAAACCCTTGCCGGGATAGTACGTACACTCAACAACCCACACGACACGCTCTCAATCGACAAGACAATTACACGACTGTTCGTCGACTTCGCTACTGGTGGGGACTCGCCTTCGAGCAACACCACCGTCAATGTACTCCGAAGTATCCGTGAAGCTACCGACTTTTCACACCCAGCAGAGTGGTTCCCCGAAGCCCGTTCCATCAAGCGTAGGATCATAATGCACGTCGGTCCAACGAACAGCGGCAAGACACATCAGGCCCTTCAAGCCCTTGCTGCAGCGAAGACCGGGTATTACGCTGGGCCACTACGACTTCTCGCTCACGAGATATGGGATCGTTTGAACAAGGGCCAGATCGTTCCTGCCGGGGTCACTCTCGATCCGAGTGCCACGGCCGACGATGATGGAGGGGCGGATTTGTTGGACGGAAGCGTTCCCACGAAACCTCCCGTTCTTACGAAGGAGCATAACGAACGGTTTGCGCGAGCTTGTAATCTCATCACTGGCGAGGAGCAACGGATAGTGGCGGAAGGCGCATTGGTCAGCTGCACGGTGGAGATGCTACAATTCGACCGCATTGTCGATGTTGCTGTAGTTGATGAGATCCAGATGATTGCGGACCCGTCTCGAGGTAGTGGTTGGACGGCTGCAGTTCTGGGTCTCTGCGCGAAGGAGGTTCACCTTTGTGGAGAGGAGACCGCTGTGGAAGTTGTCAAGGACCTGGTCAGGGAAACTGGCGACGAGCTCATCATTAACCGATACCAACGCCTCACCCCATTGCGTGTTGCGAATAAGAGTTTGGACGGTGACTTCAAAAAGATCGAGAAAGGCGATTGTGTTGTTTCCTTCAGTCGCTCGGGTATCTTCGCCCTCAAGAGGAAGATCGAAGAGTTGACTAACTTACGTTGTGCCGTTGCCTATGGACGCCTTCCTCCGGAGATTAGGAGTGAACAAGCGGCATTGTTCAACGACCCCAATTCCGGTTTCGATGTCATCGTTGGCAGCGACGCCATCGGAATGGGCCTTAATTTGTACGTTTTTAACACGCTGATGTTTGCCCGTATCACTGAAGCCCTCACAGGAAGATAAAGCGGATTGTCTTCGAGTCGTCGCGCAAGTGGGATGGGACTAGGGAGGTTGGGTTGTCGACATCCCAGATCAAACAAATCGGCGGTCGCGCAGGTCGATATGGTCTGCACGGTGACTCATCCGACGGAGGCATCGTCACGACTCTCTACCCCGAGGACCTTCCCATCGTCAAAACTGCAATGAATTCTGATCTCCCTCCCATTCTTGGGGCTGTCCTTCCCATGAACTTCAACGCCTACAACACCCTCCAGCAAGCCACACTCGTCGACAAACCTCTTTTCACAAATGTGCTAGAGACGCTATCTCTCTTCTCGCGAACACGGCACCCCTATCTCCACGGAGGAAACAGAGAGGATCGAGGAATCGCGGAACTCTTGAACACAACGTTCAATCACTTCACTATGGAAGATACGATGACTTGGTTCCTCTCACCCATATCTTGGAGAGATGATGTCGCGAAAGCGGTCGCTACACGGTTTTTGAAGGATCATCAGATGCGGCTGAGTGTGAAGCTGACGAAGGCGCTGAGGCAGGAGAAGCTATTGCAGGTTCTAGAAGCGACGTGTTCCGCGATGGATGCTCAAACGAAAGTCTCCGATCCACGGGCGACGTTAATGGCCCTCGAGACCCTCCACAAGTCCATAATTTTGTACATGTGGATGGGGCAGAGGATGCCGGTTGTGTTTGCAGACATCGGAGAGGCCTTGGAGCTCAAGGAGAAGGCGGAGAAGGCGATGGAATTCGTGTTGCAGGTGATGACAAAAGGCGTGAATGCGAATGTTGTCAGTAGGTTAACAGACAGGCTGTCGTAATCCATAATATTCTAGTAGACTGGAATCCGTCCCATACACCACCTAGTATAGTAGTATGTAATCTAAATATCCCATTTCTCCCTCTTCCGTCAGCTACACTCTACCTCTGCCCGAGGGAAGGCCGATGGCCCCCAGAAAAGCTCGGTAGTTTCTGACATGAGTTCGTACTCCTCACATTTTTGAATCAAAAGCTGCAAGAGCTGTAATTTGGTCAGGTATGCAACCCATTGAACAGAACCACAGTGGTCCCTTACCTCTTCTCGGTGACGAACGGCCATTTCAGACCACATGGGCTTTTCCTGAGACCGGAGACCAGTAAGCACAGCGCGGGCGAATCTCCAATTCTCCGTAAAGTCTGAATCCAGCGCCTGTGACAAAGCATCAGGTCGATGGAAGCGGGGCAGTGGATTCTCATACCTGAAGGTCTCGACAATCACTGATAAAGTCTTGTTGGTTAGGTACAAGAATGTCTTGTATGTGAATTGCAGGATGATGTGGCCTGAGAGCCCACTTGTATCTCCTCAGGAAATTAGGATCGTCGATATCCTCCTCGGTTTTCAGCCCAACGCCTTTTTTCACCAGGACCTGATGAGGAGAAACCGTGAGTCCAGTGCGCGCGGTTAATAGAGCAGGTTACCACCCACCACCGTCATTCCTGTAGCCAACGCTTGCAATGCGGTGAGCAAGGCGTGCCGGAACCTCATTTCTCGGCATTCTATCGTGCCTAGGGTACCGATCAGCGCGCTGAGACGTTTGATTCATGAACGGAATACCTGGTGGTAATACCGCAAGAACATCTTCAATACATCCTAGGTGGGTTTCGATCACCTGTGTTAGGTACCAATACGCGAAGGTCCTTTCGTGGGGTGCGTAAAGCTCGAGCTGGAATCCAGAGAGTATGATGTTTTCCGCAGCAGTCAGGCGCCACATCAGGGGGATATGAGGCAGTAACTTGAGAAGCTGTGGACTTTCGGCGCACTGGTAGAACTGATATTGGAAATACTCGTATGGGGTAAGAAGGGACAGGTCCTACCAAAAAACTCATCTGCTCCAACAGGCGAACAAAGCCATCTTGAAGAGCATGCCATTCAAATGTCGACTTCATCAAGTACCGCCGCCTGCGCGGGAGATTGTACCAGGAGGATGAGACCGTTTCTTTAATCAGCTAGCAAGGGTGAGATTATAGTGATACGGTGTTGCTCACGAGCAACGCTACCTTGATGATCAGGGTCTCAAACCGAGGGAGGGGCGGGCTCCCATCTCCAACCCAGCTGCTGAATATGTCATTTATGACGGAATCGTAGGACAGCCCTATCGACTCGAGAAAGAACCTATCCACTAGCCATCGTAGTGGGTATGCCCCGAGGACGATTGTACCATTGATGAAAGATGACTGTCAAACCCGTTAGTGGGGCAGATGGTCACAAAATGCGTACTCGCACCATATGTGTAGCCCTAATGTAAGTTAACTGATGGTCACGGACGTGTTTCCAAATCTTGACGTCTCCCACAACCTTCGAAATGTAAAGTGTCAATGCGGTGTCAGGTAACCGGATGCATTTCAGCCTACCTGCCAGGTTGTCACATTCGTCGTACCAATCAACTCGTATAGATCCTCCAGTCCACTGAAGAGAGATCTCAGCGCCTTCCACGTGTGCTCCTGTGGAGGGAGTTCTAATACACGTAGCGGCATAAACGCAAAGAGCCGACGAGTGATATAGGGGTCAAAACCCATCCTGGCTATGGAATCTGTGGGTGGTTCAGGGGAAGGTTGCAGTTCGATTCTCTCCAATAAGGAAACAGCATCCTTTTGCTTCAGTCGAAGTATTTCGCGCCCCCTCGGCAGACTCAGACTGACTATCTCCAACAGTGTCTGATTTCGAGATCAGTGCGATCGGTCATAGACGACACCGTATCAATCTACCTTGTGAAATGACACCCTGAGTAGCAATGCATTGCGCCATTCCTGGGGAACTGACGATAAACATGACGCTTAACGATTGGAAACGTCTTATCAGCAAGAAATCGCCGTGCCTCGTGTCGTGCAAGACAGCCAAGATATAGCTTGGTCCAACTCCCCGAACACGCGACCGATCGGAGTGCCTTCGTGCAGAGATATATCTGCTTTCTCGGAATGCCAGTCTTCTTGCTATGGGAGATGGCAGGTCATCAGAATTCGCGCAAGTTGGGCCGTGCGAACCTCACCTACATCGTGTATACTGCCTTTGGCCATTTCAGCCCAAGCAATGCTACATGTCTTCATGACCGTGAAGGCAATAGCCCTTAAAACCACGGTTACGAGTTCTATCGGACGTGATGGATCCTCCTCGAAGTTCAGCAGGTAATCGGGATGCATTTCCGCTATCGCGTGTCCGTAGAGGAATGTATACACTGTCTGGGAGAGGGTACTCCCAGTGTGCCATTCCATCTGTGCTGGGAATCAGCGGGGGAGGGTGACTCGGGGACACTCAAATACCTCGCACGAGATCGAGCGGTCAAGAATCCAACATACTTCTTCCGGTAAGAGGGGCGCTAACGGGTTAAATGGCGGGCGCTGTGCTTCTTCGAGAACCATCCCGCTGTCCATGCGGGGTTCTCCAATCTTGTTCAGACGTCAGACGACCGGGTAGCATGGATCGAGGTGCATCTCCACACCTCTAAAGCGCTCATGGCATCATTGAGACTGTAGCCATCAGCGAATATCATTTCCGTGGCATCGAGTCCTGCAAACGTTCCGTTGGTCCACGTATGTGAAACCCGTGAAACTCGTACGCTGCGCGGCACCTGCGAACATCGCGGTGACATCGACGAAGTCGTTTCCCCCTGGGAGGTCTATATGTTCCATATGCATTGTGGCCGTGTGGACCGAACGGCTATAGGTTTTGGCGTCGAGGACCGATCAGTTTATAATTATACAACACAGTACACAACTCTACCTGTGTACGCTGATATCCAGGCCGTTTACGCTCGGGCAAGACGAGCCGGCATACTCCTGATTTCGCTGTCCAAGTTCGTCCCAAGGAAAGTGGTGTGACATTGGTCACGGATAAGCTGGGTGTGACGTCTACTACGTGTGGTGTGACAACGGAAGCCCCTCATCTTCACGCCTCATCATCTCTCCGTACGACCACCATCCATTATGGCACAGTGGGGGCAGGGCCAACCTCAGTTTACGCAGCAGCCTGGGTTTAACCCTCAGATGCAATCCGGTTTTGGCGCGGGAATACCTCCCCAGCCCACTGGTTTTCCCGGACAGCGTCCCGCCTTTTTGGCATCTCAGCCAACAGGATTCCCAGGCGTTTCTGGATTTTCGTCACAGCCAACGGGTTATGGACAACAACAAGCTGAATTTCTTTCTCAGCAGCCGGGGATCCCACAGCAACCCGCCCAATTCCAACAACCGATGCAGACGGGCTTCCCAGGCCAATTCGGACAACAAAGAGCCCCCCCACCCGTTCCTCCAATCCCTTCCCAGTTTCAGCAGCAACAAAGCACCCTTCAAACACAGCAACCTAACAGGTTTCTCAACCCATCTCCTGGCCCGGGCTTTGGTGGCACCTTGGGTCCTGGCCTTGCTCCGCAGCCTACTGGGTTTCCTGGCGGTGGAGGTCTCGCAGCACGTCCTCTTGTGGCACAGCCCACCGGTTACGTCGACCCCAGACTCATTATGATGTCAAACACGTTCATGCCCGCAAATCCCTCTCTGCCTTACCAAGGAGGCGTCCCTCAGTTTCAGCCTCAGACTGGTCCTTCTCTGCAACAGAACTTCCAGCAGCACAACCAAACCCAACGAGGGACCGCCGCCCCAAAGGTCCCTTGGACGCTATCCAAGTCCGAGAAGAAGAGTTACGACCAGATTTTCCGCGCGTGGGATGCCTCCGGTTCGGGATTTATCACTGGCCAGACGGCTTTGGAGGTTTTTGGACAGAGTGGGCTGGATAAGAACGACCTAGCGAGGATTTGGTATTGTCCTACATGGTATCCGGTTGACAGCATATCTAACTTTCGCATCTCAGGGCATTGGCCGATGTTGACAACAGAGGGAAGCTGAACTTGGCTGAATTCCACGTCGCAATGGGCATTATCTATCGATGTGCGTTCCCTGTCGCCTCCTCCAGGCCATCTTTCTAACATTCACGACTTCAGGTCTTAATGGCAATGACATCCCGGAACAACTTCCCGAGGAGTTGGTGCCTGCGTCTGCACGAGATCTCAACCAATCTGTTGACTTCCTGAAAGATATCCTCAAGAACGAAACACGCACGCGATCTCCCGGAAATTTTGATGATCCCATTTCAAAGCTCCCAACTCGGTCATTCCACTCCGATACGGCACGCGGTGCAGGAGGACGTCAAGATGCCACCGTTTACAGGCACAATGATGATCACACTCCTCCAGGAGGTGTATACCAACCTCGGTCGCGCCACATTGATCGAGACACGGTCCGGACACGCTCGGATGATCCCACTGACGATCTTTCCGTTATGAAACGTCAGCTTGAGAATACTGCGAAGATGTTGGACCGCACGACTGAAGAGAATGCCGCCAGGACACGAGAGGATGACGAGTTGGAACGCGAGATGTCCGATCTTCGCTACAGGATTAAACGCTTGCAGGACGACCTCGACTACGTTTCCCGGGGACCAAGATCATACGCGAAGGAAGACGAGAGGCGGAAACTGGAACGAGAACTTTTGCACCTTATGCACGAAAAATTACCCGACTTGGAAAAGAGGATCGAAGAAAACCAAGCCAGGAAAGACAAGGAGAAGCGAGATCAGATGAAGGACCGTGACAGGCGGAACGAGCGGTTCGGAAGGTTTTCTGACCGCGATGACGAGTATTCAAGGCGCTACGACGACGACGACGACGACGATCGCTATCGAGGCCCGTACGGCAGGGATCGTAGCAGGGAGAGAGAGCGTCCCCGGGATGACTATGATCGAAGGGATTACGATAGGAGAGACCGAGACTTCGACAGAAGTCGAGACGACGATAGGGACAGAGATTACCGGCGACCCCCACCACAGGATACCCGAACCCCACCACCACCGCCTCCCAACCCTCCAATGAATTCTATCAGTCAACCTCCTCCTGCACCCCCTCCTCCTAGCACCACTCCCGCAAGCATGGCAAAGATGACGAGGGAGGAGAGGCAAGCATATATCAAAGCGGAGGCTCAACGGCAGATCCAAGAGCGGATGAAGGCGCTTGGGATCACTACTTCGGCATCCACTCCCTCTATCGATAGCAGTGTCGCCGACCGCCTTGCTCAAGAAAAGAGAGAAGCAGAGGAAAAGGCGAAGGCTGCGGAGAGAGCCGAAGAGGAACGTGCCCGAGCGCGACAAGAGAGGCTTGCTAATGAGAAGGCGATCAAGGGAGGAAAGAATCTCGAGTCCTCGTCATCAACCCCGGCTCCTCTTACTCCCACCGTTTCTTCCCCCGCGAAACCCCCAGCACCTCCTCCTCCTAAAACGCGCGCGCGACCACCCCCACCTCCCACTAAACCATCTCGTCCTGTCGTGCCCCCAGCACCCACCCTGGTCATCTCGGAACCCCCTCCCCCTCAACAACGGGATCCCGAGGAAGAGAGGATTAAACATCTCGAAGAGGAATCTCGGAAGAGGAAAGAGGCGATGCAAGCTAGACTTCGGGCTTTGGAAGAAGAAGAGGAAGCTGCCAGGAAGGCTGAGGCCGAGTTTGAGAAACGCCGGCAGGCCTTGTCCAGCAGGACGCCGACTGAATCCCCTTCGACACCTGTACCCCCACTGCCTCCTCCTCAGCCTGTGCAACACGTGGTACAGACTCCTGCTCCTCCTGCTCCAGCTTCTCCTCCAACCCCTGAGCCCCCAAAGAATCTCTCAGCTGACAAGCCGAGTTTCAACCCTTTCAGTCGTATCAAGAAGGAGGAATCTTCCACGTCAATTGCTCCTTCGCCGCCGCCTGTGGTTACAGGCGGTGGAAGTACGAACCCCTTCTTTAGAAGCCAGACGGCCCCTCCGCCCGTTGCGCCGGCCCCTCCTCCCAGCACCTCACCAGCCCCCAAACAATATTACAACACGGCTAACGATGATACCGACGAGGAATGGGGAGAAGTTATCGAAAAGGATGAAGATGATAGTAGCGATGATGAGTTTACGAGCTCTCGGGCCAAGAGGACAAACCTTGCTGAGAAATTCTTTGGAAACATATTGCCACCAGTGCGGCCACAATCGGCAGGACCGGGAACCGTCGAGTCTCCCCGTACACCTGTATACGCTCCCACCACAGAGGCTACTCCGCCTACACCGCCTCCCGCCCCAGTCCCGCCCATCTTAACTTCTGTCGACGGCATTCCTCCACCACCTGGTCCACCCCCTCCTCCGCCACCCGGCCCACCACCTCCGGTGCAAACCTCGGCCCCACTTCCTCAGCCGGCAGAGGATCGGGGCGCGCTTTTGAACGCTATCCAGGGTGGCCCAAGATTAAGGAAGGCTGTCACGAACGATCGCAGCGGTAGCGCAATTTCCGGCAAGGTTATTGGAGACGCCGCCCCGCCAGTTCATATTAATACTACTTTCAATCCACCTTCTCCACCTCCAGCACCCGCCCCGGCTTTGGACCCCCGACCTGAACATTATTTCCCGGATTCCTTCAATCCCCCAAGTATGTTGTCTGAAGATACGAAGAGCAGTCATAGATTGTCTGTTGACTGGTACGCAGGTCTGGCTGCCGATCATGGCGCGAGCCGTGCCCCCACTTTGTCATCAATGAGGGAAGAAGAGGAGGATGCGCCACCAGCTACTGTCACCCCACAACCTGTGTTCAATGTCCAAGATGCTGACGAACATGAGTCTGCCGACCTCACGGATGACGTTGATCGCTCAATCGGTGGGTATCCCTAAATTGTGTAGAGAAACAAATACTCAGGCCTTCCACAGAGTACCGCGTCCGTACCCTGTTCCCATACGAGGGTCAACGCCCCGAAGACCTTTGTAGGCGTTGTTTACTCTCGTTGAAGGTTCCTTTCCTGACCCAACGACGTGCAGCTTTCTCTGAAAACGTGATTCTCACGGCACATCCTTCAAAGAGCGGCGGGGATTGGTGGTACGGAACCCCCATCCGCAACAAGAAGTCTGGTTTCTTCCCTCAGACCTATGTTGAACGTGTGCAGATAGGTACGAATCTCCTAACGTTCGATCTTCATCATCTCACGACCTTTGTTGTAGCCAAAGCTACTGCCTTGTATCCATATACTGGCAGCAACCCGGATGAGCTTCCATTTGCTGAAGGAGATACACTCACTGTAATCGATCGTTCAGATGCGGATTGGTGGAAGGTTGAACAGGATGGTTTGGTTTTCATCGTTCCCGCAGGATATGTGGAAATGGTTGAGGGTTAGTAATTTTCCCTGTTTCCTGGGCTTCTCCTGTTTACCTCCAGCGCAATGGCAAACAGGCTAAAATTCTTCTTTCTTATCTCCTCATGTATGCTTCAAATAAATGATGCACCCGTTCAGATCCAAGTCGTGACGGCCTTACAGTATCCACGTCCCCGAAGCCAACAGAGGTCATACCGGAACTCACTCCTGTTACACCGAGACCAGGGCTGAACCCTCCACTGGAAATCACAGAGAATAGCGACGATTCTGACGATTCTGACTCAGAGTATTTGTCGTTCGACGACTCAGATGAGGGAGATCAAGAAACAGAAGAGCGACGCCGCACTGAGAGGGAAGCCAGAGCCTCTGAACGTCAACGAGTTTTGGAAGCAGCTGGCCTCATTGTCAGGAAGGATGAGCGTCGACCACCTCCTAAGATCCCCCGTAAACAGCAGCCTCCTCCTGCCGCTCCAGATCCGCTGACCCTAATCATCGAACCTGGGAATAGCAAAGATAAAGAACTTCCTTCAGTGCCAACGCCCCAGGATGATATCATGTATGTTGACGATGCGTATGAAAGGTACGAGGCCTTCAAACAGAACCAACTCAACCGCCTCTCTGTTGCGTCCTCGTTCGAAACCATCACTTCTCCGACTGTAACCTCCCCAACGTTATCTGTGGCGGTTTCGATGTCTAAGGCGGACTCAAGCGAGGGAAGATTCTCTGATAAGCTACGGGACTTCTTGGGACGGAGCAAAACACCAGAGGAACGTCGTAATAACCTAACTATCTCTGGTCCAATATCTGGTCCGATCCTCACTCGAGAACCTTCCCCGGTGGCATGCGAGAGTTCTGCAGCGTTTGGGGCGGTGAGTCACGTTCGATATTCTAGCATTTAATCTTTTGCTCATCCTTCAAAGTCTTGGGCAAGCCTAGTGGATAAATCAGCGTTAGACGGAATTCCTCCGCGCGAACGAAAACGTCAAGAGGTACGTCGACAAGCTTCCGGCGGAACCCATAACGTGACTAACTCTACCAGGCCATCTTTGAGTTGATCCTCACTGAGAATTCTTATGTCCGAGATCTGCAGCTTGTGGTTGAGGTTCGACTTGTTTGGCCCTTTTCCACACCCCAACGCCTCTAATACAGCACGCCAGATATTCTACTCAAAGACTATGCCTTTACTGGACGAAAAGGCAGTCAAGGTCGTATTCGCAAATATTGAGGACATCCTCTTAACCAACACTGTGAGATGGTGTCCGGAACCACAGATGATCAACCATTGAACCATTCTTTGCAGGCGTTTCTAAGTGTCCTTGAAGACCGACAGAAGGAATGCCGCCTATACATGGATACCGTTGGGGATATTCTGCGTCAACATATTCCTAACATGGGCATGTATTTGGTACCACTCTTGTTTTTCCAGGTTGCTTCCCTTTCTTATACGGTGGATAGGAATACTGTGTCAATGAAGGAACCGCTATCAAACTCCTGCAAACTCTGCGGACGCAGAATCCAGAGCTCAATGCTCACCTCAACGTAGGATCTCCTTCTATAGCTCACATTTTCCACTGACCCTCCCACAGCGACTTCGAGAAGACCCTGCCGTCCGAAATCTCGATCTGTCGAGTTATCTTCTCATTCCAAGTAAATTGTCCTGATGCTGTCACCGTACTTTCGTTGAATCCTCTCTATAGTGCAAAGAATCACACGATACCCACTACTAATCAAGCAAGTAAGGATGCTGCCTCACAGGCCGAGCCACGTCGCTGATTTCGTTACTAGATTCTCCATTACACCGAGGCGAATCAGGACCGGCAAGACATCGAACTTTCATTGGGTATCGCCGAGTCATTACTAGCACATATCAATGAAAGCATCCGAGAACAAGAAGGCCGTCAGCGGCTGAAGACAATATCGCAGGATTTATGGGTTGGACAAGGGTACGGACTCCTCTCTCATTCAGTTCTGATGGGTCTGACAACGGTTGTAGCCGACTGGATCTTACCGCGCCTACGCGAAACATGGGACCGAGGAGACTTCTGAAGGAGGGAATAGTGACGAAGGCTAAGAGTGGAAAACGCCTCCGTGCTTTCCTTTGTAGCGACGTTCTTGTCCTCACAGACGAGAACGCGAAAGCATTGTACAGGATGGTGAGTTCACCGTTTGAGGAGGCGCGCTTGGACCCAACCTTACTTCGGCTTCCTAGCCAATTCCACTTCCGGAACTGACCGTGAAAGATTCGGGATCTGCCCGGGGTGAGTCCCCCCACACAACGATCGGACTATATTCGACGTCTGATCCTGCCCGTTAGATGATCAACTCTTCCACATCGTTCTCGCATTCCCACGTGGAGGAGGTACAGTCAGCCTGAAAACAGCTTCCGTGCGGGACTGTCAACTGTGGGTGCAGACTATTGAATCCGCTCGTCGCAGGTGTAGGGCTGCTGACGAAAGAGCGGCGGCCCGAGATACACGGAGACGATGAGTGAGTGGACACGGACGCGCCTTCCCTTGTGGACGTTTATGTAGGGTTTTATGGGGACAGTGCTTTATAATATTACTTGTGATTAACTCTTCGAGGGAAACGTGGCCCGGTCCATCCTTCACGTCCACGTCCACGTCCACGTCCACGCCCACTGTACGGCCCAGTAATCCAAAACGTGGGTCAGTCATTTTCGAAATGAGCCTTTCTTGTCATCCTATAAGTTATGTGGTAATTTCTGTAAGAAATAATGTCAGGGTCTTGTGGGATATTGAACCGATAGGTTCCAAGAAATCCAACCACTTCTGCACATCGTCCGCGTCAGTGCCGATGCCACTCGGATTTTCTGGGCCCAAGATCGCGGTCTCTGACATCGCAATGCTCAGGTCATACTGAGAGACGCCCCCAGCTTCGCGGTCTTGTGGAACCCGAGTAAGCGCAAAGCCGCGTCCTCGTTCTCGAGGGTGGATGGCTCTGATTTCTCCAGCCGATGGAGCCATTCCGTCCATGGCACCAACGGAACGTTGAACTTGTGCGCAACGTACCCCATCACCGTGTTCCAAGGGGTTAAGCGTGGGTGTGATAGGTGCAGATATTCTTTCAATGAGAGGCCGTAGGCTTCCAGTAGCCATTCCCACCCCCAAAAACCTGTTCAATACGGACAATCACTGGTTCCAAGCCAGTTTCCGCTCTAGAGATTGCGAAAACCTCCTCTGTAAATAAGCGCTGATGGTTTTACCTGTTTTCCTTTCACAGTATTTTCTTGTCCTCGACCCAAAGTCCGTGTAACCGAGGCCGAAATTTCATGGATCTGGTTGACCTCTCCTCTCCCGGTTATCGCGGTTCCTCCCCGGGAGTGTAATTGGTCCTGTCACAAGCAACTACCGAGGGCAGGCGAGCGTTAAGACTGCAAAGGTCTCGCTACATATGCAGTTTTGTCTGCAATGGTGCTTTCGAGGTTCTGCCGGTTGGAATGTGGGAATTTCACGGACGATGCATGATGTCCGGTGATTGAGAGACCTGGTCGTGCCGAAAATCTACGCAAGGCTATATTGAACATGCTAGGCATACATCCCGAACTCCAAATTCCAAATTCCACATCACAAGCTCACAAAAAAAATACAAACAAGTGATACACAGACGGGAAACATCAAACACCGACCGCCTCTCCTTCTCTGGGGAAATTTCCGAGGTCTTGCTAGTCAACTCCGTTGGTTGCAAAACGCAAGGCTCCGAACCATGGACCTCCATCTAGAACTTCAGGAGACCAATAGACTTCCAGTAGACGTACGCGACATGGTTTGGGCTGTGAGTACGATGGAAATCGATGATGTCCGCTGCAGTTAGACTGAGATCCAGCGGGGGTGGGACGAAAGTAGTGGTGTTGAGAGCCTGAGTGGGAGGAGGGGGGAGGATTCTCTCCAACATGATGCTGGGGGTGGTTGGACGTTGAACTGCAACATCCCAAGAAGATATATACTCCGGTGCCCCAGCAGGTTTGGATCCTTCGGCGGAAACAACGCGGGTGTTGGTAATGAGATTCTGCCATCACAGCTGTTTGTCCGTCGAGTGACAGGGGAGGGCCACGGACTCGCAGTTCAGAAAGATCCGCCCGCGCATCTCTGTCGCACCTAGATCATATCGGGAAAATACCTGACGTGCGCTCCTCCCGACCCTATTCCTATTTTCAGATGTCAGCTTTTCTAGGATCCGACATAGCGTCTAAAAGTACGTACTCTTCTTACTAAAAGATTGGAAAAAGGCGGGGAACAGTCGCGCCTAAGATCCCTGGTGGGGTCCGAGTTTGGCGGCCATCCACACGGCGAGGG
>Ga0307517_10000063_pt1 | contig 144304 bp, 141 predicted proteins | sample 23_EM_MG_FD_194515 | JGI IMG/M metagenome (GOLD analysis project Ga0307517, IMG submission 194515) | Populus trichocarpa ectomycorrhiza microbial communities from riparian zone in the Pacific Northwest, United States - 23_EM | ecosystem: Host-associated > Plants > Roots > Unclassified... | reverse complement strand
GCGCAAGGCGAGAAAGGACAGGAAGAATCCAACCGCGAGCGACAGCGCCAGCCAACGCTGGCGTTGGATCGCATCCCATACGCCATTGGCGCGGGCCAGCACGAAGCCAAAGAGGAAGACGGTCGCGAACAGGGCGTGATTGTACCAGTCGCCGAACAGCGCATGCGTCGATGGAAAGCGTGGCAGCAACACCAGACGGTAGGCCGCAAAAAGTAGCGGCGGCACGACCAGCAGCAGCACGCCGGATAGCGCGGAGGCCAGCTTCCGTTCGACCCACTCGACAAGGCTTGGAACCACAGCGAGCACACCGCCCAGCGCCATCGTGTAGACCCACAGATACACCACGAACCATAGATGGTTCCAGGTCGGCAACACGATGCAAGGGTCCGGGCAGAATTGCGCGCCGAAGGCGAGATAATGCCGCTGGTAGAAGTCGACGAAGCCGGCTGGATAGCCGAGTGCCTCGACGATCTGGTCGTAGGCCTGTGGCGGCACGATGACCAGCATGCCGAATACCAGAGGGATCAACAGCCGCGCCGACCTCGATCGCAGCAGCGACGAAAGCGCATATTTCCGCAGCATGAAGCGGGTCGCGACGCCGGAAACGAGAAACAACAGCGCCAACCGCCACGGATTGAGCACCAGCATCAGCGGTTCCAGTGCCGTGATGCGGTACGTGCTCTTGATGTGAAAGCCCCAGGAAACATAGAGCATGCCGACGTGGTAAAAGATCAGGAGGCCGAAGACCCCGATCCGTACCCAGTCGAGATCGATCCGCCGTTCATTGCCCGGCGCGATATCCGGTGATTGTGGTATGGTTTGCTGCTGCAAGGATCGATCTCCTGATGCGCCTGGAACGTGATGACTGACGTCAAAAATGCGCCCGCTGGCCCCGGCGTCGAGCCGGTTTGGGATCAAAACCAGACAGCCTGGGACGAGACGCGGTCGCCTGGGACCAGCGGCTTGCTCTGCGGGATATCCGGCACCGACCGGCTGTTCTATCTGGCGGTCGCGGCCGTCTCGCTGGCGATCGGCCTCGTCAACGCGCTCTCAGCGGCGCAGGATTCGGCCTGGCGTGGTGGGACCTATGACCTCCGGACGCCGCTGTTCTGGGAGATGTCGAGCATCGCGACCATCCTCCTGGTGACGCCCGTGCTGTTCGTCGGCGTCCGCCGGGTGCGCCATGCCTCGAGCTGGCCCCTGCGCCTCGCGCTGGCTGCGGCAGCCATCGTCGTGTTCTCGGCCCTGCACATTGCCGGCATGGTCGGCATCCGCAAATTCGTGATGCTGTTGGCGGGCGGTTCCTATGATTTCCACTTCTCGGCCGCGACGCTGATCTATGAATTCCGCAAGGACGTCGTGACCTGCCTGTTGATCGGCGGCACCCTATGGCTGATCGACAGCCGCCGGGAGGCCCGGCCGGTCACGCAACCGGCACCGCCTGCGCCGGCAGAAACCGCGCCGCACATGGTCTGGCTTCGCGATGGCTCGACCCGCATCCGGATCGAACCCGGGGATATCATCTGGATCAGTTCGGCCGGCAATTACGTCGAATACAGCCTTGCCGATGGCCGTAATCATTTGGTGCGCGGAACGCTGGCTGCGGCCGAAGCCCAACTCGCGCGATTTAGTCTTGCGCGCGTGCATCGCACCCGGCTCGCCAATCTCGATCGGGTAAAGGCGATCGAATTGAAGCCTTCCGGAGACTTCGAGCTGACCTTCGACACCGGGCAGACCATCCAGGGTAGCCGGCGCTACCGAAGCGCCATCACTTCGCTCGAACGCGTGACGGCTTCAAGCTGATCGACCCTGAAGCCACCTGGATCCAAAAGAAATCTCCAAACCCTTCAAGTGCTTATCGGAGTCATTGGATTCGCTTTTGTGCCGTCGCATACGCACAAAATCCTTGCTTTTTGCCCCTCGCCTCATGCTAGAACGCGGCCTCCAATTCACAGAGCGCCGTTCGCGCATCGCCCAACGACGCCTGCTCACCGTTTCTCCGCCGGATCAAATCCGTTGCCAGGGAACACTTCCGAGGATCATCCATGCCTGAAGTTATTTTCACCGGTCCCGCGGGCCGCCTCGAAGGCCGCTACCATCCGGCGAAGCAGAAGAACGCGCCGATTGCGATGATCCTGCATCCGCATCCGCAGTTTCACGGCACGATGAATCATCAGATCGTCTACCAGTGCTACTACGCGTTTGCGCATCGCGGCTTTTCGGTGCTGCGTTTCAACTTCCGCGGCGTCGGCCGCAGCCAGGGCTCGTTCGACCACGGCACCGGCGAATTGTCGGACGCAGCGTCCGCGCTCGACTGGGCGCAGACCATCAATCCCGAAGCGCGCGCCTGCTGGGTCGCCGGCTTTTCGTTCGGCGCCTGGATCGGCATGCAGCTTCTGATGCGCCGGCCCGAGGTCGAAGGATTCATCTCGATCGCGCCGCCGGCCAATCTCTACGACTTCTCGTTCCTTGCGCCCTGCCCGTCGTCCGGCCTGATCGTGCATGGCGAAAAGGATGCCGTGGTGCCGCCGAAGGACGTCAACACGCTGGTCGAGAAGCTCAAGACGCAAAAGGGCATCGTGATCGACCAGCAGATCATTCCCGGCGCCAACCATTTCTTCGACGGCAAATTGCAGCCGCTGATGGAAACGGTGACCGGCTATCTCGACATGCGGCTCGCCAACGTCCGCTAACTCAGGCGTTTCAGCGTGACCGCCTTCGTCGCCCTGCTCCGTGCCGTCAATGTCGGCGGCACCGGCAAGCTGCCGATGAGCGAACTCAAGGCGATGTGCGAGGCGCTCGGCTTCGAGGGCGTTCGCACCTACATTGCCAGCGGCAATGTGGTTTTCACCAGCAGCAAATCCGAATCCGCCGTGAAGAAGGCGCTGGAAGCGCAGCTTGAAGCCTATGCCGGCAAAGCGGTCGGCGTCATGGTGCGAACGGCCGCCGAGATGCAGGCCGTGCTGAAGGCCAATCCTTTCCCCAAGGCACCGGGCAATCGGACGGTCGCGATCTTTCTCGACGCGAAGCCGCCGGCCGATACGCTTGCCGCCGTCAAAGGCCGCAAGGACGAAGAAATCGGATTGGGCGCACGCGAAATCTACGTCCACTACGGCGACGGCATGGGACAATCGAAACTGGTGATCGCTGCCGCCAAAGCCGGAACGGCGCGCAACATGAACACGATTGCATCGCTCGCGAAGATGGCCGCAGATTTGTAACGCCACTCTTGTAGCCCGGATGAAGCGCAGCGAAATCCGGGGACCCGACTGAAAAGATTCCCGGATTGCGCTGCGCTCCATCCGGGCTACAGACTCAGGCCGGCGCCAGCTTCAGCGCGACGATGCCCACCATGACCAGCACGATGCCCGCGATCTTTACCGGGTTGAGCGCCTCGCCGAACAGCAACACGCCCATCGTCAAGGTCCCGACCGCGCCGATGCCGGTCCACACCGTGTAGGCGACGCCGATCTCCAGCACCTGCAGCGCGCGGCCGAGCAAAAATACAAACGCCGCCAGCAGCGCCAGCGAGGCGATACTCCAGCCGAGCTTCGTGTAGCCTTCGGCATATTTCATCGAAATCGCCCAGCCGACGTCGAGGACCCCGGCGGTAACCAGCGCGATCCAGGCGATCTGTGGCGACATGATTATGCTGCCAGCTTCAGCATGTGCGCATTATGGCGAACCAGGAACGCGTGCAGCAATTGCGGATAGTCGGCGCCGACGGCGTTGCGCACACTTTCCCGCTTGCCCAGCTCCGTCCGCCACGCACGCAACTTCGGCGTCTTCGCAAAAATGGAGAGGTCGATCAGTTGATCGAACACGTCGAAATAGCGGAAGATCGGCGCGAACACCGCATCCACCAGGCTCAATTTTTCGCCGGCGAAAAACGGACCCGAACCCAACGCCTCCTCGACGCGCGCAAACTTTGCGACCACGGCTACGCGTTTGGTTTCGAAAACGGCCGGATCGCCTGTGGTCTCGAGGCCCCACAACTCGCTGAGAATGGTCGAACCGAATTCCATCCAGGCCCGGTGCTGCGCCCGCTGCAAGGGATCCTGCGGATGCAGCTTGGCGCCGGCTTGCGTGTCCTCGATGTATTCACAGATCACGTTGCTCTCGAACAAGGCCACCTCACCCGCATCGCCGCGCACGATCAGCACCGGTACTTTGCCGAGCGGCGAGAGCTTCAGAAACCAGTCCGGCTTGTTGGTGAGGTCGATGTCGACCCGCTCGAAGGCGACGCGCTTCTCGTTCAGCGCGATCACTGCGCGCTGCACATAGGGACAAAGCTTGTGGCTGATCAAAGTCAGCGTCGCAGCCATGGCAGATCCTCCGCACATCAATGCACATGCATCCAAATACATGCACCTGCATTAAACTGTCAAGATTGAAGCGTTCAGGTAATCGTGATCCGCTCCGACCTGCGACCAGGAAGGCTATGCGCTGCGCTGCCGCCAGTGGCGTGCAAGGGAGCGCGCGTTCAGTCGCATGCACGTTGCAAGAGATGCGCGCGCAAGATCATCACGACGCCGCAGGCCATGAGATCAATGCCCGTCGCGACAAGGGTGAGATTGAAAATATGCGCGGACCAATACGGAAGATCGGTTCGCCATATCCAGTCGAGGTGAAGAAAGGACAGGTCATAGGGCGATTTGCCGTGGCGCAACCATCCGAGGCTGAAGAGGCCCGCGAGCAGAAGCGTGCACCCGAACCCGGCCACGAGTAATCCAACGATAAGTCGCGCACGGATTTTCATTGAGGAACTGCCCCGGCCAGACCCTGACATTGGTCACGGCCGGGCCATGATCCCCCCGGTCATCGGGATCGGCACCCCTGTCGTGGCCGGATAGCTCAGCGGCAGACCCTTCAGGCCTCGCGCCGCCAGAAAGCCAAAAGCCTGCGCCTCGATGGCGTCCGAGGACCAGCCCAGCGCATCCGCGGCCTCGACGGTTGCAGGTTGAAGCCGGTCGCGCAGCATCCGCAGCATGGTCAGGTTACGGGCGCCGCCGCCGGCCACGATCCAGCTCTTCGGCACCTTCGGCAGCAGCGGCACGATCCGGGCGATCGATGCCGCCGTGAACGCGGTCAGGGTCGCAGCGCCATCCACCGGCGACATCCCGTCGACCTTGAGCGTGGCAAAATCATTGCGGTCGAGCGATTTGGGCGGCGGCTTCGCAAAGAACGGCAGCGCCAGCCCGCGCGCGATCCAGGCCTCATCGACCGTGCCTTGCGCGCCGGTTTGGCCCGCCGTGTCGAAGCGCTGGTTCAAGACCCGGTACATATGGTCGTCGAGCAGCGCGTTGCCGGGACCGGTGTCGCAGGCGATCAGCGTGTCGGTCCCATCAATATAGGTGATGTTGGAAACCCCGCCGATATTAACCACGACGATCGGCCCCTCGCGCTCCAGCGATTGGGCCAGCGCGCGGTGATAGACCGGCACGAACGGCGCCCCCTGCCCGCCGGCGGCGACGTCGGCGGCGCGGAAATCATGCATGACCGGAATATGGATCGCCTTGGCCAAGGCGGCGGCATCGCCGATCTGCACCGTCAATCCGCGCTCGGGGCGATGCAGCACGGTCTGGCCGTGAAAGCCGACGATATCGATGTCCTGGGCGGAGATGCGGTGTTGCGCGGTAAAGGCGGCGATGGCCTCGGCATGGGCCAGGGTGACCGCCTGCTCGGCCTCCCGCAGTATCCCTGGACGCGCATCGCGTTGCGGAAGGTCGACGGCCTCGTATAGCGCCTGGCGCAGCAGGCGGCGTTCCATTTCGCTGTAGGGACGGTATCCGGATGGCCCGAACGCCCGGACTTTCCGGCCGTCGGTCTCAATCAAAGCGACATCGACCCCATCGAGCGAGGTGCCGCTCATCAGACCTATAGCCGTTAACATCATTGTCGTAGTGCCTTCGCCACGCCCTGCTCGAATCGTCCCGCCGACGACGACCAGCTTGTGCCAAACACGGACATCTTATAATGCCACACCGCACGCGCTTGCGGCAGCCTATTCCGCCATGGTTCCGCAATTCGTTACAATTACCGTGAAAATAGAATGATCAGAGTCGCAGGCCAATGACCGCATTTAAATCAGATTTCCTGAACATTTTACAGGAACGCGGCTTCATCCACCAGTGTTCCGATTTTGATGGCCTCGACGCGCTGGCCGCGAAAGGCCAGGCCACCGCCTATGTCGGCTACGACTGCACAGCGCCGTCGCTGCATATCGGCAACTACCTCACCATGATGATGCTGCACTGGCTGCAGGAGAGCGGCAACAAGCCGATCACCCTGATGGGCGGCGGCACCACCATGGTCGGCGACCCCTCCGGCAAGGACGAATCCCGCGCGATCCGCTCCGTCGAGGAAATCGAAGCCAACAAGGCCTCGATCCGCGGCGTGTTCGCCAAAGTGCTGCGCTACGGCAACGGTCCCAGCGACGCCATCATGCTCGACAATGCCGAGTGGCTGACCAAGCTGAACTGGATCGAGATGCTGCGCGACATCGGCCGGCATTTCTCGGTCAACCGCATGCTGACGATGGACTCGGTGCGCCTGCGTCTGGAACGCGAGCAGGAGATGAGCTTCATCGAGTTCAACTACATGGTCTGCCAGGCCTACGACTTCGTCGAACTGGCGCGGCGCACCGGCTGCCGGCTGCAGATGGGCGGCTCCGACCAATGGGGCAACATCGTCAACGGCGTCGATCTCGGCCGCCGCATGGGCACGGATCAATTATACGCACTGACCACGCCGCTGCTGACGACGGCCTCGGGCGCCAAGATGGGCAAGACCGCGCAAGGCGCGGTCTGGCTCAACGCCGACCAGTTCTCGCCGTACGATTTCTGGCAATACTGGCGCAACGTCGAGGACGCCGACGTCGTCAAATTCCTGAAGCTGTTCACGATCCTGCCGATGAGCGAGATCAACAAGCTGGCGGCGTTGGGAGGCAGCGAGATCAACGAGGCCAAGAAGGTGCTGGCAACGGAAGCGACCGCGCTGCTGCACGGCCGCGATGCCGCCAACACGGCTTTCGAAACCGCTCGGCAAACGTTCGAGGAAGGCGCGATCGCCGAAAGCCTGCCGACGGTGGAAATTCCACGCGGCGAACTTGACGCCGGCGCCGGCGTGCTCGGGCTGTTCGTCAAGGCCGGCCTCGTCGCATCGAATGGCGAAGCACGCCGCCAGATCAAGGGCGGCGGCCTTCGGGTCAACGATGCCGCCGTGACCGACGAGAAGATGGTCCTGAACGCCGCAAACCTCACGCCGGAAGGCGTCATCAAGCTCTCGATGGGCAAGAAGAAGCACGTCCTGCTCAAGCCTGCATAGGCGCATTCGGTTTTGACGCTTGCGTGGGATTGCGGAAACGCGCTCCCTGCCTTCCATGGATGACAGGACGCCAGGGCGAGACGCGTTAGCGAAGCCGCTGAAGCCGGCGCTCACCGCACTCAACGTGCTGGCGCTGTGCTTCGTGCTGCAGATGGTCGGCCGCGGCCTCGGCGACAGTTTTACGGTTTTCCTGAAACCGATCGCGGAGAGTTTCGCCTGGGACCGCGCCGATGTGGTTTCGGTCTATTCGCTGACCTGGCTGGCGGGCGGGCTGATGGCGCCGCTGGTCGGCCGCCTGTTCGATCGCTCCGGGCCGCGCCTCGTCTTTTCGCTCGGGCTGCTGCTGCTCGGCGGCTCGTTCCTGGTCGCCTCGCGCGCGCAAGCGCTCTGGCAATTCCAGCTCTCGACCGGATTGTGTGTCGGGATCGGCATTGCGCTGATCGGCAACGTGCCGAATTCGATCCTGCTCGGCCGCTGGTTCGGCCCGCGGTTGCCGACCGCGATGGCGATCCTCTATTCCGCAACAGGTGCGGGCACCCTCGCACTGTTGCCGGCATCGCAGTTACTGATCGACCGCATCGGCTGGCGCGCCGCTTACCAATGGTTCGGCATTGTGGCGCTGTGTCTGCTGGCGCCGCTGTTGCTGATGCCGTGGCGGCTGTTCGCTACCGGCTCGCCGCACGTGGCGCAGAAAGCCGACATCGGCTTCGTCGACAACGGCTGGACGCTGAAGAGCGCGATAACCCATCACGCCTTCTGGGCGCTGTTCGCCACCTTCTTCTTCACGGCGGTGGCGATGTACGCGATCACGGCGCAGATCGTCGCCTATCTGATCGATGCCGGGTTTCCGCCGTTGCAGGCCGCGACCGCCTGGGGCTTTTCAGGCGTGGTGCTGTTGTTCGGCATGCTCGGGATCTCGACGCTCGACGGCATCATCGGCCGCCGGCCGTCGGTGCTGTTCAGCTACGGCGTCTCGATCGTCGGCATCATCCTGCTCTGGCTGCTGCAATATTATCCGAACTACTGGCTGCTGACCGGTTTTGTGATTTGCTTCGGCAGCATGATCGGTTCGCGTGGTCCGCTGATCACGGCGACCGCGCTGAATATTTTTCGCGGCGAGCGGGTCGGCACCATCTACGGCACGATTTCGATCGGCAGCGGTCTCGGCTCCGGGCTGGGTTCGTGGGCCGGCGGCCTGATCCATGACTGGACCCACAGCTACAACGCGCTGTTCGTGTTCGCGCTGGTCAATGTGGTGCTGGGATTGATCCCGTTCCTGGTGGTGCCGGCGCTGCGGCGGTGAACGGTGTTGCCTTTGTCCGGCGCGGAAGAGGTATCTAGATACCATTTCCCCCCGATGTAAGCCGCACGCCTTACTGTGCATGGGGTTGTTTTCAAAATTTTGCTAGACGCGATACCGCTCCATGACCTCGCGGTCCGGCTCGTAACCGAGCCCCGGCCCTTCCGGCACTTCGACTGCGCCGTCGGCGCCGACGTCGATGGCGCCGCGCCACAGGCTCGCGGCCTGCTTCAGGTAAAACACTTCGACGAAGGTGCGGTCGTCACGCAACGACAACAATTGCAGCGTCGCCAGAAAGCCCGGTCCGAAATAGGGCGAATGCGGCGCGAGCCGGACGCCCATTTCGTCGGCCAGATCAACCACCTTGAGATATTCGGTGATGCCGCCGACCTTGGTGACCGAGGGCTGCGCGTAGCTCACCGCACCCGCCTGCATCATCTGGCGGAATTGATGGACCGTGCAGGCGTTCTCGCCGGCGGCGATATCGAGCCCGCCCTTCACGCGCGTCTCCGCCAGCGCCGCGAAATCCTCCGGCGGCCAAACCGGCTCTTCCAGGAACATCGGCGCGGCGTCCTTGCATTCATGCGCGAAGGCGATGGCCTGCGCTGCAGTCAGCGGACAGTTCATGTCGACCATCAGCGGCATGTTCGCGCCGATGGCGCGCCGTGCGGCGAACACCGCCGGCGCCGTCGTCTCGTGCAGTTTGATCGCGGTGTAGCCGCATCGCAGCGCCGTCTCGCATTCGGCCGCGATGAGATGTGGCGTTCCGATCCGCAGCAAGCTCGCATAGGCCGGGATCCGTGCCCGCTTGCGCGCACCGAGCAGGCGATGAAGGGGTACGCCCTGCACGCGTGCCGCGAGGTCCCACAACGCGATGTCGAGGCCGGAGATCGCAAACATCGTGATGCCGTAGCGGCCGAACAGATGCAGATTGCGCTGGATGCGCTCCATGAAGGCGGGAATGCCAGCGGCGTCGGGAACTTCGAGACCCATCGCCTGCGGCATGATCATTTCATCGATCGCCGTGGCGACCGAGCGCGGGCACACATAGCTGAAGGCGTCACCCCAGCCGGTCACGCCTGCGTCGGTCGAGACTTCGACAAGAACGATTTCAAGCGCCAATATCGCCGAGGCGCCTTGTTTGAAACTCGCCACGCCGGCGTCATAGGGGATGCGGACATGATGTGCCCGGACGTTCGTGATCAGCATGACGCCAGCCTCCCTTTTTTTCGGAAGCTAGCGCGGGACGATGCGGATTGGCCAGATCAATTGCCGATCGCAAGATCCCTCAACTGGCTCACGCCCTAATTGTTCGGCGGGAGTTCGACCGCGTTGTTTTGCTTGCCGGTGTTGAACTCGAAAATCTTGCGCAGCACGCCGGGCGCCATCGCCGAAATCGGATTGACGCGCAGCACCGGCTGGCTGGGGGTGCCGACGACTTCATAGGTCACGCCGATCAGGCCTTCATTGTTGCCGTTGCCGAGGAACAGGCCGATCACGGGAAGCTGGCCGAACATGTTGTTGAGCCCGTACATCGGAACAAAGGTGCCGCTCATGCGAACCGAGTTGGCGAGATAGTCGATGCTGCCTTCGATGGTGGCACCAATGGTCGGGCCCTTCACGACGCCGTCGCGGACGGTGAGATGCCCGCTTTGCCGGGTGAACTCGGCGCGCAATGCCGAGAACGCTACGCCGTTCTGCACGCCTGTTGGCCCGCCCGCCGCCGCACGATCCAGTTCAGGAACACCCTTGATGGAAAAGTCGCGGATGTTGATCAGGCCTTCCTTGGCGGTGGGTTCAACCGTGGGCGGCTCCATCGCAAGTGCAAGCTGTCCGCCGACGACCTTTGTATTGGCATCGCTAAAGCGCAGGAATGCACCGGCGTCATTGGTCTGCAGGATGATCAGGTCACGCCCCTGCCCCTGCACCCGGCCGCGCAAATCTGCGGTCACCGGCGTATCGCGTCCAACCCTGCCGGAGAGCGCAAACGCCTTGATGTTGCCGCCGCGCCGGGAAAATTTGGCGTCGATGCTGCGCATCGCCTCGCCATTGTAACCGGCCACAAGGCCGAGCTTGAGGTCGACGTCGAAATCGATGTTCTTGGTTTTGCTTTTGGCGTCGGCTTCCCTGCCTGAGATCGCCGATTTGAGGAAACCGCGGCCATCGAACACGTCGCCGCGCATCGTCACCTTGACGACGCCATCGGCGCCGCGTTCGGCCTTCAGCGAGGTCTTGTCGCCTTCCGACGGCGAATAGGTCGGGAAGTTCGCGCTCATCAGGTCGCCGTTGGCGTCAACTTCCAGCGAGCCCTTGATCGAGACGCCGCCGCCATCGATGACGATGTCCTGGAACAGTGTCGACTGCTCCTTCTTCACGACGCTGAACGTCGCCTTGCCGGACTTGCCCGGCACCTTGACCCAGCCCGGCAGGATATTGTCGAGTCGTAACGAGGTAAGATCGGCCTCGATACCGACGCGGCTGTCGTGATCGCCGATCTTGCCGATCAGTTTGATCGGGATCGAGCCGCTGACGGCGGGTCCGAGATCGAGCCCGAGGCGCGCGCGGCTGGCGTCATCCAGCGTCGCCGTCAGCTTGATGTCGGCGTCACCCTCGTTCGGCTTGCGGTAATCCAGCGATGCCGGCTGGCCGTTGATCTTGACGTCGCCCCTGACCTGATAGCCGTTGTTGTTGGCGACGACCTTCAGCGTGTTGGCTTCCAGCTTCTGGTTCATCACCAGCTTGTCGATGGAAACCCCGCCGAGATCGGCGGTCACCGAATAGGTGGTGTCCGCCTTGGTCAACGCGCCCTTGACCGGCACGCCGAGCATGATGGTGGCGGTTACCGTCCCCTTGCTCGCATTCGGATCGACGAAGGTGGCGGATACGTCGCTCAGGCGATCGGATGCGAGAATCTCGGCCGCGGCTGCAACGGTTCCATCGATGCGGAATTTGACCTTCGACGGCGATGGCTTCGGCACCATGTCCGGCACCTCGAAGGTAAAATCCGAAATGGTGATCTTGCGACCGGCCGGAGTATCGGCGATGCCCTGGGTGATGTTGACCGTCGCGGTGCGGCCGGTCACCCTCGCCCTCAGGTCGGCGTCGCGCACGACCGGCAGGTCATCGACCGGCCGCACCGTCACGCCCGACGCCGTGATATTGATCGCCAGCCCGTCGTCGGGAATCGGCGGCCCCTTGCGCGACAGGTTGCGCACCGGCGAATTGACGCCGACCTCGATGCGCTGGAGCGTGCCGCGTTCGATCCGCTCGATCACCCATTCACGCACTTCCGGCACGATCAGGATCGGCCACATCCGCTTCAGCGCGGCGGCCGGCATCGGGGTGCCGGCAAAGCCAAGCTGGAGCCGCGCTTCGCTGGAATAGTCGACGCTGCCGGTTCCGGCGACGCCGATCTCGCCATTGCTGATATCGGCTTGCGTCAGCACCACGCGCTTCCGGTCGGTATCGAAGCGCAGGCCGATCGCGATACGGTTGAAGATCAGCGGCTGTTCGCCGTCATTGCCCGCCAGCACGATGGTGCCGCCGCTCAAACCGGCCTGCCAGTCGGTGATGTTTCCATTCGGCGGCTCGATATGCGCCAGCAACGTGACCCGGTTGGCGCCGGAAATGATCTTGAACGGAGCGACCAGCACGCGCCGTCCGGAATCCCATTCGACGTTCATTTCGGCCGAATCGATCGCCATCGGATAATCCGGCGTATCGCTGTCGATGATGTGGCCAGCGCCGGCGGTCAGCTTGCCGCGGAAATAGGTCGGCAGACCGTCGCGGCCGAGTTCGCCTTTCAGTTCACCCGACAGCGGCAGGTTGGCGCTGTAGGTGAGATCCTTGACCCGCATCGCCAGCAGGATATTGGCCGTCGGCACCTTGTCGGCACGCAGATCGATCGAACGCACGCCGTTGGCCTGCGGCCCGATCACCGCCCGCAGCGACCATGGCCGGGCGCCCTCCTCGCCAACGCTCAGCGCCACGCCGCCGGCGCTCGGCCGGCGAAGGCTCATGCTGATATTTTCGAAGGTCCATTTGTTGCCGCGCTGCTGGTCGTCGACGACCAGATTGCCGTTCTTCAAACCGATCTCGTTGAGGTTTTGTCCGTCGAGGCCGGTCAGGCTCAGGCTGTCGAGCCAATCGAGGCCGGCGAGCAATCCGTTTTGCGCCGTATCAGGCGCAGGTGTGCCGGGCGGCGGCGCGGGGCGCGGGAATGTGGGCGCAAGGCCAGCGTCACGCTTCGAGGCCACGCCGGTCGCCAGCGGCTTTGAGGTGTCGCCGGCGGATACTGTTACCTGGCCATCCGGCGTGATCCGTACCGCAAGTTCAGCGTCGACCAGATTGAGGCTCTCGGCGCGCAGCCGCCCCATCAGAAGCGCGGTGCCCGACAATCTCACTTCGGCTTTCGGAGCGCTTGCGACAATGGCGTGGTCGCGGTCCCGCACCACGATGTCGCGGATACGCACCGCTATACGAATCTTGCCGGCACGCTCGATCTGGGTGCCGCCGACCTCGACCGTATTGCCGTGCCCGATGTTGTCCTCGATCGCGGCCGCAAGCCAAGGCGTCGCCAGGTCGAGATTGATCGGCCCGGCGCCGAGCCGCCACCAAAGCCCGCCGAAACAGCCGGCAAAGATCACGGCCAATACGGCGATCACGACCGCGAGACGCTTGACCCAGCGTTCGCCGGTCACCCATCGGTTCAACGCGGAAAATTTGTCATTCAGCCGGTGAAAACGGGAATTGGAACGGGACAACAGCCGCCGTGCGCGTTGGCCCGCCGCCTCGTCTTGGTCGATATCCCAGCCGGCCTCATCCCATTGCGAAATCTGGGCCTCGGCACGCGGATTCGACCCTTGTGACGAAGGATTCTGGGGCCGAGGACTTTGGGGCGAACTATTCCTAGCCATTGCCTCTCGGTGCTGGCGCTGAGGTTGATCGCCGCCGCAGGCGCGCTCATCGATCCGTATCGAGCGCTCCTGTGCCGGCATCGCTGCCAATCCTCGATTAATACTGTTACTCGTAGCCCGGCCCAAGGACTCAATAAGCGACTCAATCAAACGGGCCTTCAACGAGCGGACGGGTGGTGCGTCGAATTCCTTGTAACCATACTCCGAGGTCATCAAACTTGCCCAGCAGCCGGTGCGAATCCGATAGGCCGGGGCGAGACCCGCAATACCCTATTGGTTGATCCGCCGAAAGCGACGAAAGGAAGGCGTATGTCCAAGAAAACGCGCAAGAAATCCTCCAAGACATCTGCCAAGATACCTGCCAAGGCATCCGCCAAGACAGCTGCGAAGACGGCTGCGAAGACAGCTGCGAAGACGGCTGCCAAGAAGCCGGCCAAGAAACCTGCCAAGAAATCCGCCCCAAAAGCGATCACGGCGAAGGCGGCCCGCAGCGGCTCAAAAGCATCCGTCAAAGCGCCCGTGGCCAAAGCCAGCAAGGCGGTCGCAAAGAAATCAGGCAAAGCAACCAAGAGCGCTTTGGTCAAAGAATCCCATAAGCCGGCGTCGAAACCGTTAAAATCCAACCTTTCGGCGGCGCCGAAAGCGGATTTGAAGCCGATTCCCAAGCCGGCTGCGAAGCCGGACACCCAGCCGGGCCCCGTCTCGGGCCGGGTTGAAGGCGCCAAAGCTCCCGCCTTCCGATTGCCGCGCGACGGCGGCGACAGCGTCTCGCTGGCCGATTATGCTGGCCAGAAACTGGTGCTGTTCTTCTATCCACGCGCCGACACCCCCGGCTGCACCCGGGAGGCGATCGACTTCACCCGCCTGAAGGACGCGTTCGCGGCAAGCGGGACGGCCGTGCTCGGCATCTCGGCCGACACCGTCAAGGCCCAGGAGTCCTTTCGGAACAAGCATGAGCTTTCGATTCCTCTGATCTCGGATGAGAAACACGAGATGCTGGAGGCCTATGGCGCCTGGGGCGAAAAATCCATGTATGGCAGGACCTTCCTTGGGATTCTTCGGACAACCATTCTGATCGGCAAGGACGGCAAGATCGCCAAAATCTGGCGCAATGTCCGGGTCGACGGCCATGCCGACGAGGTGCTGGCCACGGCGCAATCCGTATAGAATCCATAATGGACGCGTTTTCTTCACGCGAACCGGGAGCCACTTCGCTCGAAAACGCTACGGTTTTTCGGAGTTCCATTTCCCAAAAATTAACCATGAGTGGGTCAAATCGGTCTCGCAAAATGAAGCCGTACGGAACCCCTGTCCGACCGGCGCGGGAGTGCCGATGTCGTACCGTTCCGGTCATCATTCCGAATACCAGCAGCAACACCACCATCCCCATGAGAGCCGGGCGCGACGTCCCGTGGCGCAGGCCGCGGCGCTCGCCCCGGCCAATGACGGCTATGCCATCGTTCATGCCGGCAAACAGGTGCGGTTCGGGCCCGTCGTGTTCTGGATCGTGGTCGGCACGGTCGTCGTGCTCGGCATGTGGTCGGCGGCGACCGCCACCTATTTCGCTTTTCGCGATGACGTCCTGACCCGGCTGATCGCCCGCCAGGCCGAGATGCAATATGCCTATGAAGACCGCATCGCCGAACTGCGCGCCAAGGTCGACCGCACCACCAGCCGGCAGTTGCTCGACCAGGAACAATTCGACCAGAAGCTCGACCAAATCATGAAGCGCCAGACCGCGCTCGAATCGCGCGCCACTGCGCTTGGCGCCATTCCGGACAGTGCGGCGACCGGATCGATCCGTCCGCCGGCACGCGGCGCCGCCATCGAGACGCCCGCTTCCGGCACGCCGAAGCCCTCTCCGATCAGCGACACCGTGATCTTTGTGGCGCCGCCGGATCGTGAAGCGCGCCTGGAATCCCGCACACCGGTTGTCGTCAAGCCGCAAGCCAACCAGTTCGCCAAGGTTCAGGGCGTCGACAACGTGCTGGTTCGTTTGCAGACCTCGCTCGACCAGGTCGAACGGCGCCAGATGGCGGCGCTGAGCTCGGTCGAGGACGGCATGGAATCGCGCGTCCGCCGGATGCGCGGCGTGTTTACCGATCTCGGCCTCGACATGGCGCAGCTCGAAGCCGCAACGCCACGTTCGGGCGTCGGCGGTCCCTTCGTGCCCTTGAAGCTTGCGGCCGATGCCGGCCCGTTCGAACGCCAGCTCAACCGGATCAACGCCACCCGCGCTCAGGTCGAGCGGCTGAACCGGACGCTGGCGCTGGTGCCCTATCGCAAGCCTGTGATCGGCGAAGTCGAGTTCACGTCCGGCTTCGGCGTCCGCAGCGATCCCTTCCTCGGCCGGCCGGCGATGCACACCGGTCTCGATTTCCGTGCCGCGACTGGCGATCCCGTGCGCGCGACCGCCAACGGCAAGGTGGCTTCATCGGGATGGATGGGCGGCTATGGCCGCATGGTGGAAATCGATCACGGCAATGGACTGTCGACCCGCTACGGCCATCTGTCGGAGAGTCACGTCAAGGTCGGCGACATCATCAGGATTGGACAGGTGATCGGCGCCGTCGGCTCGACCGGCCGCTCCACCGGTCCGCATCTGCATTATGAAACCCGGATCGACGGCGACGCGGTCGATCCGCAGAAGTTTTTGCGCGCGGGCGTGCGGCTCAGCTCAAGCTAGACGCCGCGTCGGCGGAGCACCGCAGGGCCCCAAACAAAAAAACGCAAAACAACCCCATGCAAAGAAAAGTCGGCCCCGGCTAGAGGTATTAATACACCTCCGACACTATCGCCGGCCGCCGCCGCCTCCCATTCCACCTCCGCCGAAGCCTCCGGGGCCCCCACCTCCGGGACCACCGAATCCGCCGGGTCCCGCAGGACCGCCGCCCGGGAATCCGGGGCCGCCGCCGGGTGCCGCAGCACCACCGGGATCGCCGGCGCGGCCCGGGCCGGAAGCTCCACCTGGGCCCTGGGGCGAACCGCCGGGAACGTGCGAGCCGCCGTGACCGGGCGCCGATCCCGGCGCGCGGCCTGGCCCCGCCGGATTTCCGATCGACGAACCCGGGAATTTGCTGACGGATTGAACGGATTCGACCCGCAGCCCTCGTGAGCTGTCCAGCACGGCGTTGACGACCACGCGGGCGTCGCCGCCCGCCGGCTGGAAGCGCGATACATCGCGCGCGACATAGCCGGATCCGAATTGCAAGGTATCACCGACCCGCCGCACATAGCCTTCGATCGACAAGCGGCTGGCGCCGGACAGATCGGAGAAATCGTCCAGCCGGGCGCGCGAGACCTGCATCACGCCCTGCGCAAACCGGCCCTCGGCGTGAACGCGCTGACCGATCAACGCCGGATCCGCGCCGGCAAGGCGCAAGCCGCCGATACGCACGCCCTCGCGATCGCGCTCCAGCAAACCCGTAACCCGCGTCGCGGTGTCGCGACGCTTCTCGACCAGACTGCCGACGATGACGCCGTCGGTCCGGCGCAGCCCGAATACCGCAACATGCGTGCCGGGACGCCAGTTTTCGCGGCCGGTCCATGCCACCTTCTGGCCCAGCACCGACATCTCACCCGGCTTGACGCTTTCGATCGGTCCGATCACTTCGCTGACCGCTGCGATGCCGCGGGTGGTCAGGCCGCCATTGGTCTGGCGCATCGCCACCACGCGCGCGACATGTCCGATCCGCAGCGCCTTCGCAGAAGCCGGCTCGCCGTCGATCCGCACCGGCACGTCAGGCGCGTAGCCGATGCGTTCGCCGTTGACGAAGATGCTGCCGAAACGCTGGATGACTCCGACAATGCCGGTGCCGCCGATGCCGTGATCGTCACCGATTCTGGAGACGCCGGTGCCGCCAATACCCTGATCGTCGCCGCTGCGGCCGCCACGGACCTGCGCCCAGGCGGAGGACACGCCGGCAAGCCAAAACCCTGCCAGCAGCGACCGACGGGAGATGATCGGCGGTTTGCTCATGATTGGCCGCCTTCTTTGGCGTCATCGCCCTTCGGATCCTCGCAATAGATATAGACGCCGAAATTCCATCGGCAGTCGCCGCCCTTGTCCTTGGCGACGGCGCGGTTGGCTTCGCGGTTGGCGATCTTCAGCGCATCCATCGCAAGCTCGCGGGAACGCGCCTCGAGGCGCTTCGCCAATTTGGGCGACAGGCCGTCATAGTGTACGGCGCGCTCGAGGAAGCGCGGCCCCGAAGCAACATTCTCCGCCGCCGCCGCGATGTGGTCGTGCAGGTTGCGGCCGAGATAGTGCCATTTGCGATCGTCGTCGCCGCGCGGAACGAAGGCGGTATCGACCAGCACGATCTCTTCATTGTCGTTGATGGTGACGAGTTGCCGGTCGAGCCATTCGTCCAGCACCGCCCGCGGCCGCACATCCTTGGTGACCGACTCGACCAGCGCCTCGAACGATGGCGCATCGCCATCGGCGGTGCGCGGCAACGGCAAGGGGTCGCCGTCCCTGTCGGTGAATTCGGGCGCCGCCATCCAGCGGGCGATGATCGCGCTGGTGCGCGACAGCGTGGCGGGCGTCTCGTTGACGGGCGTGCCGGCACCGCGCAGCCGGGCGACTTCCTTGCGATGGATCCCGGTCAGCAGGCTGACACGGCTATCGGTCTGTTCCTTTCCATCCAGCGCGAAGTCATGCTCGGCGACATTGACGAAGAGCTCGCGCAGCAACTGCGCCAGTGCGGGAAACGTCATGCCGCTCCGAATGCACAGCCTGACCAGCGGGCGCAGCAAACGCGCCAGCGGCGCCTGCAAACGATCCGCGGCGATCGGTTGATGCGAGGCCGGCTTCGACGGCGGAGAGTTAGCATTCATGGCGAAATTGTAGCTGCGCCCGGCGTGGGACACAATCCCACTTTTTTTGCGGATAGTTATTGACGTGTGAAATTTTCCCACATATACGAAAATCATCCAACCAGGGGAACCCAGCCATGCGCGTCCTTTCGGTCCGCCATTCCGCACCATCTCTCCAAGCCGGACGTCGCCTCGCCCAGGGCCCGAAGCCCGCGGTCGTCGTGCCCGTGCTGCCGGCCTTGATCCGCTGCGTGACGTTCTTTTCCGCACTGGCGACGCCGTTCGTTGCCGCCCTTTTGATCCGCTGACAGGCCCGCGCCGCATGATGACCCCGGTCAATGATTCCGCGCCGCGCCTGTCGGTGCTTCACATCTTCAAGGTCTATTACCCCGACCTGTTCGGCGGGACGCTCTCGGTCATCCGCGACATCTGCGCCGGACTGAAAGACAAGTTCGCCTTCGGCCTGCTGGTCTGTTCCAGTTCAAGCGGACGCCGCCGGATCGTGGTCGACGACGTGCCGGTCGAGCGCGTGCGATCCTTGGGCGACCTGATGTCGCTTCCGGTGGCGCCGACCTATCCGTTCCGGCTGTGGCGCCGGATCTCGCAACACGATCTGTTGGCGCTGCATGCGCCGTTTCCGCTGGCCGACCTCGTGTTCGCCCTTGGGTTCGGCCGCAAGCGGCCGCTGGTCGTGCACTGGCATGCGGACATCGTTACGCACGCAGCGATGAGGCGCTTCGTTGAGCCGCTGATCCGCCGGACGCTGGCGCGGGCGGAAGCCATCATCGTCTCCGATCGCGCCCTCCTGGACGAAACCCCGTTGCTGCGCGAATTCGCCGACAAATGCCACGTCGTTCCCTTTGGCATCGACGTCTCGAAGTATGACAGGCCAACCCCGCCTCGCCTCGACCTCAAGGTCGGACATGATCGCGGGCGGCTGGTGCTCGCCTGCGGACGCCTCGTTCCCTACAAGGGTTTTGACGTGCTGATCCGCGCCGCGGTCGGGCAGTCCTTTGAGGTCTGGATTGTCGGCGAGGGGCGCGAACGCGCGCGGCTCGAAGCGCTGATCCGCGAGCTCGGCGTCGGGGACCGCGTTCGCCTGCTCGGCTCCGTCCCCGATCGCGAACTCGTCAAATTGATGTACATCGCCGACGTGTTCGTGATGCCGTCGGTGACGTCGGCCGAAACCTTCGGCCTGGTTCAACTGGAGGCGATGGCGGCGGGCCGTCCGATCGTCAATACGTCGCTCGACACCGCCGTTCCGCACGTCGCACGCGACGGCATCGAGGCCATCACCGTGCCGCCGGGCGATCATGAAAAGCTCGCCGAAGCGATCGACGTCCTGATCCGCGACCCGGAGCGACGTCAGCGCATGGGACTTGCCGCCCGGCGGCGCGCCATGACGAAATACTCCACCTCTCTCTTCAAGCAGGCGATCGAGGCTGTCTATCTGGATGCCGTAACCAGCAAGGCAGAAATCCCGTCAGGGCGGGCCATGCGATCCGAAACCGCCGGGCTCGCCGGTGCGGTCAGGATCGCGGCCACCCTCGCCTGGTCGGACATGCGTCATCGCTATGTTCGCTCGCTGCTGGGTCCGTTCTGGATGTCGATCCAGATGGCGATCATGGTCGCGGTGCTGGGCTCGGTGATCGGCCATTTGTCCAACGCCAGTGCCATCGCGCGGCTTCCGATGTTGGCACTCAGCCTGACGGCCTGGACCTTTCTCAACAATGTCGTGCTGGATGCGACGACGGCGCTGCAGAATTCAGCCGGTCTGATCAAGGATCGCGCCCTGCCCCCGGTGGTCTTCCTGTTGCAATGCCTGTTCCGGCAGGCGCTGTTCGCGCTCCACAATGCCAGCGTGCCCTTGATCCTCTGGCTTGCGCTGGCCCAGACCAATATCGAAGGCTGCATCGCAGCCCTGCCGGGATTTGCGCTGTTCGTCGCCTGCACGCTTGGCCTCGGCCTGGTGCTCGGCGCCCTGGCCACGCGTTTCCGCGACATGAAGCCGATCATCGAATCGACGCTGACGCTGGCCTTCCTGTCGTCCCCGGTGATCTGGACGGCGGAGATGATCAATCCAACCTCCACCGTCATGCGCCTCAATCCACTGACGCACCTGTTTGCCATGTGGCGCGAGCCGTTGGCGACCGGCCATGTTGCGATGACAAGCGTCGTCTATGCCCTCGTATGCGCCGCCGTGCTGGCGATCGCCAGCGTCGTGACGGTCATGCATCTGCGCAAAGCCGCGTTCTGGATCTGAACCATGGTCAGCATCAGCCTGCGCGACGTCAGCCTGGATTATCCGCTCTATGGCGCCTACGACTTCTCGGTCAAGCGCCGCCTGCTTGGACGGCTGCTCAACGAGCGCAGCGAGATGCGCACGATCCGTGCCGTCGACAACATTTCGCTCGAAGCCGGCGCGGGCGCGCGCATCGGCCTTGCCGGGCCAAACGGCTCCGGAAAATCGACGCTGCTGCGGTTGCTTGCCGGGGTCTATCCGCCGACGCGCGGCCGCATGCAGATCTCAGGCAACATCGTGCCGCTGATCGGCCTCAACGCAGGCGCCAATCTGGATTTCGCGGCTGATGACAATATCCGCCTGCTGCTGCGGATCAGCGGACACAAACCGACGCAAGCCGTCGTGGACGAGATCTGGGCGTTCACCGAGCTCGAAGAACGCATGCGGCACCTGCCGCTGCGCATGTTCTCCTCGGGCATGCTGATGCGCGTGCTGTTCGCCACCGCCACGGCCTTTCCAGCCGACATTCTGCTGCTGGACGAATGGCTGAGCGTGGTCGACGAGAAATTCTCGGCGAAAGCCGAGCAACGGCTGCTCAAGCTGGTCTCGATGGCCGCGATCGTGATCATCGCATCCCATGACCAGGCGCTGCTGCGCCGGACCTGCAACAGCATCATCAATCTCGATCAAGGGCGCATCGTACGCACGATTCCGCTCGACACATATTCTGCACGCCCATTCGAGCTGGAAGAAAAGAGAGCATGAAAATACTTGTCGTCAGCGAGGCTCTCGGCGAGCCGAACCACAAGCGCGGCATTTTCCATTTCACGCGCGAGCTGATCCGCTCGCTCGCCGCCGAAGGACACGACCTGACGCTGCTGGTCGAAACCACCCGCCGCTATCGTCAGTTGCGCAAGCGGCAACAGCGCGCGCAACTATTCCCTAAGGATTCGCGCCTGATCGAGCTGCTTGCCCTCTATCGGTTCCTGGATGAAGCCGACATGAACGAGCCGATGACGCGGCAGAGTACGCTGCGGCGCACCGTCGACTGGGTCAAACACCGGATCCGCGCCTGCACCTCATGGGAATTCGGCGCGTGCCTGCTGCGGGCGATGGGGCTGTTGCCGCTGCGGGTCAAGCTGATCGAGAACAAGACCGCCGGACTGGAATACATCCCGACCGACCTGCGTCACCTCGAACTGTTCCGGGAATTTTTGCTCGAGCCCGGCTTTTACAACTATCAGGATGCCTCGGCGTTGACGCGGCTGCTGCCGCCGCCACAAATCGATGCAAGCGACTATGACATCATCCTGGTCGACACGCCGACCCGGGTTGCGATCAAGCGTCGCCCCGATGCCAGGGTCATCTGCGTGGTCCATGACCTGCTGCCGCTCACGGACCTCAAGCTCAGCGACGTCGCGACGCGGCTGTTCCTGTCGCGCCTGATGACCAGCCTGAATCAGGCCGACGAACTGGCCTTCGTTTCGAATTACAGCCGGAACCGGTTCCGCGACCTGCTGCCGCAATTCTCGTATCTGCCGGCGCGGGTGGTGTATCCGCGCACGCGCTTCGAACCGTTCCGACTGGCGCCGGTGCCGGTGCCGGTTTCGACCGCACACCCGGAACGACCGACCTTCGTCGTGATCGTTTCGGGGGAGCCACGAAAGAATCTCAACGCGTTGCTCCGCGCATTCCGGAAGATCCCCCAGGCCGATCTCATCGTGATCGGTTACGCCGGCGGCACCAGCCTGATGCGCAACCCACCGCCGAACGTCCGGTTCGCGGGCTATGTCGAGGAGCATGACAAGGCCACGCTGATATCAGATGCGCATGGCCTGATCATGCCGAGCCTGGCCGAAGGCTTTGGCGTGCCCATCATCGAAGCGCTGGCGGCCAACACGCCCGTTCTATGCTCTGATATTCCGGTGTTCCGCGAAGTGGCGGGCGAGCTTGCCGACTATTTCGATCCGTTCTCGACCGAATCCATCTGCGCGTCCGTCACCCGGGTGTTGTCCTGTCAGGATGAATGGCGCCGCAAAATTCGCGAGCGCCGCGGCGAACTGGTCGAACGCTTCGGCCACCAGACCCAGGCGCGCGATCTTCTCGCGCCTCGCGGGACCGTGGAGTACCTGGTCGCCGCGCAATAGAGCGTCGGTGGAAACGCCGGCACCACCCGCCCGATAGATTTTTCAAATTTGGGATGCTGCGATGACGAACGTCCAACCCGACGTGCTGCCCCACCATGCCGAACCGGCCGATCGATGGCGCGATAGGCTGCGTCGCTGGGCGGTCGATAGCCGCAACGCCGACGTCCTCGCTGCGATGACCGCGGCGTCGTTGCCGTGGTCGACCTCGGCAACCGCCATCCTGGTGGTGCTCTGGGCCATCGGTCTCATTCCCACGCTCGATTGGCGCCTGTTCGTTCGCAATCTGGCCCATCCGGCCTGCGCCCTGCCCCTCGCTTTCGTCGCGCTCGCCATTCTCGGCGTGCTCTGGACGGATGGCACATGGTCTGAGGGGCTGCGCGGGATCAAGCCGGTCGCCAAACTCCTGGTGATCCCGTTCCTGCTCTGCCATTTCCAGCGCTCCGAGCGTGGCATGTGGGTTTTCGTGGCCTTCCTCGGCTCCTGCACGCTGATGATGATCCTGTCCTGGATCGTCCTGTTCTTTCCGGCGCTCAAGCTCACGCGGACCGTCTCCGACGGCGTCCCCGTCAAGAACTATATCGACCAGAGTCAGGAGTTCGCGCTGTGTGCGTTTGCACTTGCGCTGCCGGCGTTGATCGCCATCCGCCAGCACCGGTTGGCCTCGACCATCGGTTGGACGGCCCTGATGCTGGCATTCATTGCGAACATGATGTTCGTGGTCTCGGCGCGGACCGCGCTGGTGTACATCCCGGTGCTGCTGGTGTTGTTCACGGCGCTACATCTGAGCCGCCGCGCCAAGCCGGCGCTGATTGCGGCCGCGATCGTCGCCGCCGGCCTGGTCTGGTCGACATCGCCCTACCTGCGGCAGCGGATCGCCGACGTTGCGACCGAATATCGGGGCTATGAAAGCAACACGGCGGTATCGACCGCACAACGCTTATATTACTGGCGCAAGTCGATCGGATTCATTGCCGAGGCTCCGCTGTTCGGCCACGGCACCGGCTCGACCCGGCAGCTGTTCGCGCGCGAGGCCGCCGGACAGACCGGGCTGGCGGCGGAGGTGGTCAGCAATCCCCACAATCAGACCCTCAACGTTGCCGTGCAATGGGGATTGCTCGGCGGCATCGTTTTGTACGGGATGTGGCTCAGCCATCTCCTGCTGTTTCGCGGTGAGGGCCTGGCGGCCTGGATCGGGCTCGTCACCGTGGTTCAGAACTTCGTCAGCTCATTGCTGAACTCGCACCTGTTCGATTTTCACGAAGGCTGGATGTACGTGCTCGGCGTCGGCGTCGCCGGGGGAATGTCGCTGCGCGCGGCAATGCGACGCCGGAGTTCGGACGACAGCAGGGTCGCCGTCAGCCTGCCTAATGCCTAACCTCACCTGCAATGATGTCGCCGAACAGCGCCCAGCTTTCGCCGTTGAATTTCATCAGCTGCATCTGCTCGATCGGAAAGAAGTCGTTCGGGCCGGTGTTGATCTGGATGCCGGGCAGCAGCACATCGCTGGTGAATCCTTTCAGGCTGGCGGCCTGCTTCATCACGTTCTCGCGCGTGAGGTTGTCGCCGCACTGCTTCAACACCTGGACCATGGTCTGCGCGGTGGCGTAGCCATAGACGTTGTTGTTGTTGCTCTTGTCGCCGTCGGGAAAATACGTGCCCATGAAGGCGAGCCACGCCTTCATGCCGGGATCATCCTTCCACGAGGGATCGGTCGGGTCCTTGATGTAGGCGGTCGAGATAATGCCCTTGGCATTCTCCAGCCCCGCGGGCCTGAGTACGGTCGCGACCGAGGTCGAGACGTTACCGAGGAAATAGACCGGCTTCCAGCCAAGCTCGCCAACTTTCCGGATCGCCTGCGCCGCGCCTTTGGGGGCGGCCCAGGTGACGAAAATGTCGGCACCGGAATCCTTCAGCACCACGACCTGCGAATCGTTGGTGGGATCGGCGACCTCGTAGGATTTGTCCGCGATGATCATATTGGCCTTGGCCCCGAGACCGTCGCGCAATCCCTTCATCTGGTCCCGGCCGGCGTCGTCGTTCTGCCAGAGTGCCGCGATCTTGCCGTTTGGATAGTTTTTCAGGATGTAGGCCGCGTAGATGCGGCCTTCGCTCTGGTAGTTGGGCTGCCAGCCCATGGTCCACGGAAAATTCTGCGGATCGCCCCATTTGGTGGCGCCGGTCGCGACGAACAGTTGCGGCAGCTTCTTGGCGTTCATGTACTTCTGGATCGCCGTATTGGAAGGCGTGCCAAGGGGCTGGAACACCAGCAGCACCTCGTCGCTCTCCACCAGCTTGCGCGCCTGTTCGACCGCCTTCGGCGGCGAGTAGGCGTCGTCATAGCTGATGAAATTGATCTTGCGGCCGTTGATACCGCCCTCTGCGTTGATCTTGTTGAAATAGGCGGCCTGTGCCCGGCCGATGGTGCCGTAAGCGGATGCCGGACCACTATAAGGCATGATGTTGCCGATCTTGATTTCGGTATCGCTGGCGCCGGGATCATATTTCTTCTGGGCGTGGGCTGCGGTCACGGACATCGCGGCGGCCGCGGCGATCGCCGTCAGGGCAACCAGGTTTCGGATGCGGGCCGTCATCGTTCTCTCTCCGTCCTCGTTTGTATTGCCGCAGTGTCGCAAGCCGCACGCGGACTGGCAAGCCGCCGCTTATTCAGCCGCATGAAACGGCATTGTTGCGCGCCGCCTTTTATGATTGATGCATGGCGAAACGTATTTCCTGCAAGGCCCGTGAATTGAACCCGAATAAACGAATTGGTCCGAAGCATCCAAAGCTCGCCGAAGGCGGATTCCGCGCCGCGCGATGGCTGGCTGCGAAAACGTTTCGGGCCGCGGGCTTTCACCAGCACGGCTCGGCATTCGCGGATGCGCGGATCGCGCGCGTGCGCGACAAGCTCGCGCGCGGGGAAACGGTTTATCTCGCAGGCCTCGGCGCGCCCGGCACGCATAATTCAGGCGTGGCGCTGGTTGAAGTGACGCAGGCCCACGGCCCGCGCCTGATCCTCAACAACGAGGAAGAACGCTTTTCCGGCAACAAGCATACGACCGAATATCCGCGCGCCTCTGTTGACGCGATGGTTGCCACTCTGCGCGGCATGGGGCGCGACGTCGGCGATATCGACGCCTGGATCACCAGCTGGGATTATCCGACGCTGGCGGGAACCCTGGCACGCTCGGTGCTGGAGGAAGTGCCGCAAAGCCTGAAACTGCTGCGCACCACGGAGGCCGCCGGCTTCGACGGCAGGCGCCTCGATCAGATGACGCGGACGCCAAAGATCCTCGCCAAGCAACTCGGGCTTGCCGAACGCGTGCAGTTGATCTGCCTGCCGCATCACGACAACCATGCCTGGTTTTCCTATGCGGCTTCGCCCTTCGCCGACGATGGCGAGCCGATTGCGGTTGCTGTGCTCGACGGCACCGGCGATCAGGGATCGATCTCGCTCTACGTCGTAGAGAACGGCGCGATGCGCCGGCTCTATTGCAACGACAGCATGTTCGATTCACTCGGCGCGTTCTACAGCGTGATCTCATCGACACAGGGCGGCTGGACCTGGCTGTCGAGCGAAGGCCGCTATATGGGCGCGGCCGCCTGGGGCGACATGGTCAGAGCCAGCAATCCCTATTACGCGCGGCTGCGCGAGGTCCTGCATTTCGGCAGCGACGGCGAAATCAAAATCAATCGCGCCATGGCCAACTGGTATTGCGACCCGTTCGACAATCCCTACAAGGCAGCGCTGACCGAAATCCTGGGACCGCCGCTCAAGCCCGATCAACTCTGGAATCCCGACGCCGTGCTGCGCGTCGAGGACATCCACCACCGCGCCGATACCAAGGATCGCCTCGACAAGGCGGCCGCGACGCAATTGGTGTTCGAGGACGCCATGATCCATGTCGTGGATCATCTCTTGCGCGTCACCGGCGCGAGCCGGCTGGTGCTGACCGGCGGCGTGGCGCTGAACGCGATCGGCAATATGCGACTGCTCGAACATTTCGATGAGGTGTGGTTCGCTGCCGCGCAGCAACGCAGCGCGCGCCTGCATCTATGGGTGCCGCCGGTGCCCGGCGATCCCGGCGTCACCATCGGCGCCGCCTGGATGTTCGCGCAGCTGGCGGGCGCCCCGCGCGGCGCGCCGATGACGCATGCATTCTATTGCGGCTTGCCGCCATCGAATGACGACATCGCGAACGCGCTTGAAGCCGGCGACATCGGCTCGCAACGGATCGGCGATATCTCGACCGCGGACGGACGCGACGCCGTTGCCGATTTGATGGCGTTCATGGTCGCGCAGGGCGGCGTGATCGCGCTGTATCAGGGCGCGGCCGAAACCGGACCGCGCGCACTCGGACACCGCTCCATCCTCGCCAATCCCTGCGATCCCCAAGTGCGCGAGCGGCTCAACGAACGCGTCAAATACCGCGAAGCGATCCGCCCGCTCGCGCCGATGGCAACGCTCGCAGCCGCCCAGGAATATTTCGAGCTGCTGCCGGGTGCCTCCGACGCCGGATATAACGCCTACCATTACATGGTGCTGACGGCGCAATCGAAGCCCGCGGCGCGCGACAAAATTCCGGCAGTCATTCATGCCGACGGCACCGGCCGGATCCAGATCGTCAATGCGGAGGACGATCCCCTCACCTACGCCTATCTGAAGGCGCTCGGCCGTCACATCGGCGTCGAGATATCCGTCAACACGTCCTTCAACGTGGCCGGGCCGATTGCGCAGACTCCGACACAGGCGATCGACACGCTGCGCCGTTCCAAGGGCCTCGATGCCGTCGTGCTGGCGGCCGGCGACGGCGCGGTCCATGCCGCCTGGCATGGCGGCGAACGCGACAGCGGACGTTTCCTTGGCTGGCTTGCGCAATGGAAAAGCCGCCGGACATAAGCGATCGGCCGGCGGTAAGGTTGACGGGTTAGCTTAACAAGCGACGGCGATTGCACCGCGATGAGCGCGCGATAATTTGCATGGACCGGATCATTTTATCGTCCGGCCACTTAACAACGCGGTCCGGCAATCATATTCGGCCAGGCCGCCTCGTTAGATCGTGAGCGCGCCATGCATGCCGACAGCCAGGAGCGGTTTCGAATATTGAGCCTCAGTCCGAAGCCCGCCTGGGCCGAAGTCTGGCACTTGCGGAAAATTTTGATTCCGCGGCGATCGATCACCGGGCGATTGCTGACCGGCCAGGTCTGGCGGCGCTATGACGGACGGCGCTGGATCTACAAGAAGTTCACGGAATATACCGGCTAAGCGGGTCGGATTCGAAACCATTCAAGCAGCCGTCCATCGATCAGCAACAGCGCGCTGCCGATCACCAGCGCACCCGCGATTTCGCGCGGCGAAATCTGCTCGCCCAGCACGAGATAGCCGAGCACGATGGCGGTGACTGGAATGAGCAGCGTCACCAGCGTGACGTTGGTAGCGCCGGAGCGGCGCAGGATCTGGAAGAACACGATATAGGCCAGCGCCGTCGATAGCGTCGCAAGGCCAAGAACCGCGAACCATGTCGTTGCGCCCGGCATTGGTAATTGCAAGGGCCGTTCGACGAAGCCGGCGACGACGATCATCATCACGCTCGACGCCAGCAACTGGAACGTCGCCGTTCCCAGCGGCGGCGAATTTGCCAACAGCCGTCGCGCCAGCAGCGCCGCCAAGCCATAACTGAACGCACCCGCCAGACAGAGCAGGATGCCGATGCCCTGCCCGCTCCAAAATCCCTCGCCGTCAAAGCTCCAGCCGCGCAGGATCACGACGCCGATCAGCCCGACGATGACGCCCGCGATGCGCCGCGCCTGCAGCTTCTCCTCACCGGCCACCGCCATCACCACCACCGTGAACAACGGCGTGGTGGCGTTGAGGATCGAGGCCAGCCCGCTCGGGATCGTGGTCTGCCCGATCACGATCAGCGAGAACGGCAACACGTTGTTGAGCAGCCCGATCGCGAAGAATGGCTTCCAGCCCCGAATGCCCTTGGGAATATCGATCCGGTAGACCCAAAGTAGCGGCAGCAGGATGATCGACGCCAGCGCCACGCGCAGCAGCACCAATGTCAGCGGCGGCAATTCGCGCAGCACCACACCGTTGAAAAAGAACGAGCCGCCCCACAGGATCGAAAGCAGGCCGAGCAGCGACCAGTCGCGGGCGTCGATCCGGTTATCGGCAGTGGTCATTGCGGCTCATATCTGTTTGCCGCAAAAGCTATTCCGGCGCGTGCGCCAATCCCACCCGATTCCCGAGCGCGCTTACTTCGGGCGCGACACGATCTCAATCATCCTGCCTTCGTCGTCGTCGGGCATTTGGGCTTTTGCCCGCGCATAGGCCCCAACCGCGGCACGCCCGACCAGCGGTGCGTCTGCAAGCAGGGTCTCCGCCAGTCGCACCGCATATGCCGCATCCTTGTGGCGGAGCGCAGCGGTGAACGTCGCGCCGGAGAAATCGCGCGCCACCATGCGTTTGGAGTGACGGATCACCTGCGGACTTGCCACCGCACCGGTCGCCAGCGCTTCCGCCACAAGGTGCATGTCGAGCCCGGCCTGCTCGGCCATGGCAATGCCTTCGGCGAGGCTCGCGATCTGCACCGCGCCCATCAAATTGTTGATCAGCTTGAAAACGGTTCCGGTGCCGACCGCGCCAAAGTGCCGGATCACGTCGCCGATCGGCGCGAGATAAGGTTTTGCCCGATCGAGATCGGCTGCGTCGGCGCCGACCAGCAGCGTCAGCTTCCCGGCGGCCGCCGCTTGCGGCAGTCCTGTGACGGGGCAATCGATGTAGATCAGGCCACGCCCGCGCAGCTCGCGCGCCAGATCGAGCGCGTGCTGGTGCGACACCGTGGAGCATTCGATCGCCAGCGTGCCGGGTTTCATCTTGGTGGCGGCGCCATCCTGGCCAAGCCACACGGCGCGTGACGCGTCGTCATCGGCGACCATGGTGACGACGGCATCGGCGCCATCGGCCGCGTCCGCCGGCGAAGCCGCCCAGCGCGCGCCGCGCGCGATCAGATCCTCGGCTTTGGCCTTGCTGCGGTTCCAGACCGCAACCGTAAACCCCGCATCAAGATAACGGCTCGCCATGCCATGGCCCATCCGGCCAAGGCCGATGAAGGCGACTGAGGTCATGGACAAGTTTTCATGGGTTAATCCACATCCTCGACCGAGCCGGGACCCGTGCCGAACGCACGCTGCGCCAGCGTCGCGGCCATGAATTCATCGAGGTCGCCATCGAGCACGCCCGACGTATCCGAGGTCTGCACGCCCGTGCGCAGATCCTTGACCATCTGATAGGGCTGCAACACGTAGGAGCGGATCTGGTGGCCCCAGCCGATATCGGTCTTGGCGGCCTGATCGGCGGCGGCCTGCTCCTCGCGCTTCTTCAATTCGATTTCGTAGAGCCGCGCGCGCAACATGTCCCAGGCCTGTGCCTTGTTCTTGTGCTGCGAGCGGCCGGCCTGACAGACCACCGCGACGCCGGTCGGGATGTGCGTCAGGCGCACCGCGGATTCGGTCTTGTTCACGTGCTGGCCGCCGGCGCCGCCCGAGCGCATGGTGTCGGTGCGCACGTCGGATTCGGCGATGTCGATCTTGATGCTGTTGTCGACCACGGGGAAAATCGCCACGCTCGAAAACGAAGTGTGCCGGCGCGCGTTGGAATCGTATGGCGATATCCGCACCAGGCGGTGCACGCCGGCCTCGGTCTTGAGCCAGCCATAGGCATTGTGGCCGGAGATCTGGATGGTCGCGGATTTGATGCCGGCTTCTTCGCCTTGGGTCTCTTCCAGATATTCGATCTTGAAGCCGTGCTTCTCGGCCCAGCGCGTGTACATGCGCAGCAGCATCTCGGCCCAGTCCTGGCTTTCGGTGCCACCCGCGCCGGCATGGACCTCAAGATAGGAATCGAACCGGTCGGCCTCGCCCGACAGCAGCGCTTCGAGCTCGCGGCGGGCGACTTCCTTCTTCAGCGCCTTCAGCGCGTTCTCGGCCTCGAGAACGACGCCGGAATCGTTCTCGGCTTCACCGAGTTCGATCATCTCGACATTGTCGCTGAGCTCGCGCTCGACCTTGCCGATGCCTTGCAGCGCATCCTCCAGCGAGGTGCGCTCCTGCATCAGCTTCTGGGCCTTCTGGGGATCGTTCCAGAGATTGGGATCTTCGGCGAGCTTGTTCAGCTCGGCGAGCCGTGCCGTGGACTGTTCGACGTCAAAGATGCCTCCTCAGCAGCCCGACTGACTGCTTGATCTCTTCAACGAGGCGTTCGATTTCGGCGCGCATGGTGTCTCTGATCTGCGGTGCAAACCGCTAACTACTACCGGCATTGTCAGCGATGTAGCGGCGTCTGCCGCAAAGCGCAATCCGCCTCGGGCATGGTCCCAAGCGGTTTCTTCGCCCTCGCGCGCTTAATAAAGCCCGCCGGGCCTCATGATATTGCCGGCGTCGGGCTGATACAACGGCTGCTGCTGCGGGACACGTCCGTCGGCATCCGCCACGCCGATGACGGAGTAATTATCCGGCGGCGCGGTGCCCGGCTTGAAGGCTTCCAGGATGGTCCGGCCACCCTCGCCCGGGCCTGCGCGCATGCCGCTCTTGGCATCGACGCGGACCAGCTTGATTCCGGCCGGCACCTTGAACGGGATCGCGGCCTTGTCGGCGAGCGCGAGCTTGAGGAAGTCGCGCGCGATCGGCGCGGCCAGTGCACCGCCGGTCGCCTTGCCGCCGAGGGTACGCGGCTTGTCATAGCCGAGATAGATGCCGACCACGAGGTCCGGCGAGAAGCCGATGAACCAGGCATCCTTCGCGTCGTTGGTGGTTCCGGTCTTGCCGGCGATCGGCTTGCCGACTTCCTTCACCACGGTCGCGGTGCCGGCCTGAACGACATATTCCATCATCGAGGTGATCTGATACGCCGTCATCGGATCGAGCACCTGCTCGCGGCGGTCGACCAGCTGCGGTTCGGCCTGGTTCTTCCAGCCGCCCGGCGCGTCGCAACCGCGGCACTCGCGCGCGTCATGCTTGAAGATCGTATGGCCGTAACGGTCCTGGATGCGGTCAATCAAGGTCGGCTTCACGCGGCGGCCGCCATTGGCGAACATCGAATAGGCCGTGACCATGCGCATGACCGTGGTTTCGCCGGCGCCGAGCGAATAGGAAAGAAAATTCGGCAGTTCATCGTAGACGCCGAAGCGGCGCGCATATTCACCGATCAGCGGCATGCCGATGTCCTGCGCCAGCCGCACCGTCACCGTGTTCAGCGATTGCCGCAACGCGTTGCGCAGCGTCACCGCGCCCTGGTACTTGCCGGATGAATAGTTTTCCGGGCGCCAGACGCCGGCGCCCTGCCCCTGATCGATTTCGATCGGCGCGTCGATCACCACCGTCGATGGCGTGTAGCCGTTGTCCATCGCCGCCGAATAGACCAGCGGCTTGAACGAGGAGCCCGGCTGGCGATAGGCCTGCGTCGCGCGGTTGAACTGGCTCTGGTCGAACGAGAAGCCGCCGACCATGGCCAGCACGCGGCCGGTCCATGGGTCCATCGCCACCATCGCCCCCGAAACTTCCGGCAACTGACGCAGCCGGTATTGACCCTCGACCGCATTGCCGTCCTTGCCGAACAAGGGATCGGCATAGATCACGTCACCCGGCGCCAGCACCTGCGCGACCGAGGTCGGTGCCCGGCCCTTGGTGGGTCCGGAGGCCGCCCGCGCCCATTTCACGCCTTCCAGCGTGATGATGCCGGTGACGCGCTGTTTGGAAATCGCGCCGCCCAGTTCGCGGCCGGGCTGGAAACCGATCCGCGCCGACTGGTCGCTGGTCTCCAGCACCACGCCCATCCGCCAGGGCGCGATATCGCCCAGCGATTTGACGTCGGCGAGCTTGACGCCCCAATCCCCGGAAATGTCGAGCTTGCTGACGGCGCCGCGCCAGCCTTGCCCCTCGTCGTAGTTGACGAGGCCGGCCGCCATGGTCTTGCGCGCCATCACCTGCATCTTCGGATCGAGCGTCGCCCGAACCGAGAGGCCGCCTTCATAGAGTTTCTTTTCGCCATAGCGCTCGAAGATGTCGCGGCGGACTTCCTCGGCGAAATACTCGCCGGCGAAGATATGCGCGCCATTGCCGCGGCTGGAGACGACCAGCGGATCCTTGCGGGCCTTGTCGGCGTCGGCCTGCTTGATCCAGCCGTTTTCCACCAGGCGGTCGATCACGTAATTGCGGCGCTCGACCGCGCGGTCGCGGTTGCGCACCGGATGCAGCGCGCCCGGCGCTTTCGGCATCGCCGCCAGATAGGCGGCTTCCGCGATCGTGAGTTCGTTGACGGATTTGTCGAAATAGACCAGCGACGCGGCGGCGATGCCGTAGGCGCCGAGGCCGAGATAGATTTCATTGAGATAGAGTTCGAGGATGCGGTCCTTCGAATAGGCGCGCTCGATGCGCATCGCCAGCAACGCTTCCTTGATCTTGCGGGCGAACGACACTTCGTTGGTGAGCAGGAAGTTCTTCGCGACCTGCTGGGTGATCGTGGAGGCACCCTGCGGCCGGCGGTTGGAGCCGTAATTCTGCGCATACACGACGGCGGCGCGCGCCATACCCTGGAAGTCGATGCCGCCATGCTCGTAGAAATTCTTGTCCTCGGCGGCGAGGAACGCGTTGATGACGAGCTTTGGAACGGCCTGAATCGGCAGATAGAGCCGGCGCTCCTTGGAATACTCGCCGAGCAGCGCGCCGTCGGAGGCGTGCACACGCGTCATGACCGGCGGCTCATAATCCTGAAGCTGCGAATAGTCCGGCAAATCCTTGGAGAAATGCCAGATCGCGCCCGCAACGCCGGCGACGCCAACCAGGAACACCACGGTTCCGGCGGCAAACAAGAAACCCAAAAACCGCACCAGCAAGCGCATGATCGAAGTTCCGTTCCAGCCCTTGCGCCGTGACCTTCGGCGTCTGCCTTGCCATCAAATCCTTGGCGCGCAAGAAATCTTCAACAAACCTTGGCGCTCAAGCCCCACCCAACGGACCGCCGTTGCATGGACGAAAATAACGGGGCCGGCGGACAATACTGGCCGATTCCGAAGCCCCACGGTGGTTTTCTATACCGCTGCCGCTGTGGCCAAACTAGGGCTTCTGCCACCGGACAGTGTGCATTTAATCTGCATTTCCATACGGCTTTTCATTTGCCTGCCCCGGCGGTTGCCAGCCGTTTGGCGAAAAATGCATCGATCGCCTGCGACATCGAACCGACGGTCTTGTTACGCCAGTTTTCCGACACCAGGAGTTGGAGATCGCCCTTGTTCGAGACGTAGCCGAGTTCGACCAGCACCGAGGGCACGTCGGGCGCCTTGAGGACCCGGAAGCCGGCGGATTTCAGCGGGTGCTTGTGCATCCGCACCGTGGTCTTCATCTCGCCCATCAACAGCCGGGCGAACCGGTTTGAAAACGTTCGGGTCTCGCGCTGCGCGAGGTCGATCAGGATGTCGGCAACTTCGGTCGGCTCATCCGTCAGATTGACGCCGCCGATCGCGTCCGACTTGTTCTCGGCTTCCGCCAGCCGCTCGGCTTCGGCGTCCGAGGCCTTGTCCGACAGGGTGTAGATGGTGGCGCCATGGGCATCGCCCTCGCGCCGCGGCAAGGCGTCGGCATGGATCGAGACGAACAGCGCGGCGGATTGGGTGCGCGCGACCTTCACGCGGTCGTTCAACGGGATGAACGTGTCGTCGGTGCGGGTCATGACGACGCGGTATTTGCCCGATTTCTCGATCCGGTCGCGCAGCGCCAGGCCGAAGCCCAGCACGAGATTCTTTTCCATCTCGCCGCTGGCCTGGGTGCCATTGTCGATGCCGCCATGGCCGGGATCGATCACGATCAGCGGACGCGTATCCGGCGGCTGCGCGGACTTGGCCGAAGCCGACGTTTCGGCCGGCCCGGCGGTAGCATTGGCGTCCGCGATCGCGGGACGAAGTTCGGGGCGATTCTCCGGCGCCAGCAACTGCACGAAGGCGGTCCGGTCCACCTCTTCCAGTTCAAGCACCAACCGCGGCGGTTGGCCGTTGGCGGCTTCCAGAACATAAGATTTCGCGATTTTGGCCGGTCCGGCGAGGTCGAACACGATTCGTGAACCGCCGGGCATCACGAGGCCATAGCGGAATGCCTTGACCAGACCGCGTCCTGCGGTGCCGGTACCATCGGCCAGCCTGAAGCTGACCTGGGGAATGTCCACAACCACCCGATAGGGATCGGCCAGCGCAAAGGCGCGAAACTGGATCGGCTTGTCGAGATCGAGGATGAAGCGGGTCTGTTTGCCGTCACCGGCGAGCCGGGCGTCGGAAGCGATTGGAAAATTCGAGGCGGCGACCGGGCTTTGAATGGAAGGGCCTGGGGTGGAAGGGCCCGAAATGGCCGGACCTGATGCGGCCGGCTGAGCCGTAGGCGCCTGCGCAGCGCTCGGTACGATGACGTCGGCACACAACAATGCTGCGGCGCACCAGAGGCCGCATCCCAGCAAAACACGATGATTTACGCGGTTCGCCAACGATTCGGTGCCTCCGAGCAGCCTCTTACCGCATTAGAACCACAGGGTTAATCGAACCTTAAGGTCTCAAAAGCGAAAAGGGACGAGTGTTGCCGCGCTGCGACGCTTCCCCGACGCTTCCCTTGCACCGGGCGGGCAATCCACGTATGTACGAGGTGCTGACGGCTAATACTCCCGGTTGTGTCGCGTTCAGCCTCCCGGTGCAGCGCCGGAACCTTCGAAGCCGAAGGGACCTGCGTCTTTCCCGATCCCTCCACAGCCAGCGCTGCGCGCGGCTGATACGGAGAGGCGGTTACGAGCCCGAGCGGCGTCCGATCCCAGGTACTATCTTGCAAGGTACTATCTTGCTCCAGGGACGGTTTAAGACACGGCAGAACTGATTATCCGGACCCAAAACGGTCCGATATGCGATGGCCGGCGAGCGCTTTGGCGCCGCGCCGGGCCTTCAGCGATAGACACGGCGGTCAATTTTGCCGCCAACATGTTCAGACGGGCCGACGCTTGATGCGCCAGACTGTGTTGCCGACCAAGACCTGCGGGATGATCGCGCCGATGCGAAGCGAAAGCTCCGCACGTCGCCTTGCCCCGATGGGTCCCCGTTCGGCGCGGCGCCAAGGTTTGCGTTTTGGCCTTCCCCTCACCCCCGAATCAGGTGGACCGTCGCGTCACCAGGCCGCGCATCATGCACGCGCCTTGCTCCGCGCCCGCCGCCGTCAAGAGCCCCAAAATGCCCAACAAGATGTTGATCGATGCCACCCACCCGGAAGAGACCCGGGTCGTTGTGGTCCGTGGCAATCGCGTCGAAGAATTTGATTTCGAGACTGCCCAGCGCAAACAACTGCGCGGCAATATCTACCTCGCCAAGGTCACGCGCGTAGAGCCGTCACTGCAGGCGGCCTTCATCGAATATGGCGGCAACCGCCACGGCTTCCTCGCCTTCAGCGAAATCCATCCCGACTATTATCAGATCCCGGTCGCCGACCGTCAGGCGCTGATCGAAGCCGACGAACGCGCCCACCGCGAGGCCGAGGAAGAGAGCGAGAACCGCTCCTCCAACCGCCACCGCGGCCGTTCGCGCCACCGCAACGCCCGCCGCCGCGGCCATGGCGACCGCGTCCAGAGTGACGTCGTCGAGAACGCTGCGATCGATCCCGCGCAAGCCGCCCAGCCCTATGAGGGCGGCGAACACGGCGCGCCCACGGACGAAGCCCACGCGCACGAGGCGGTTCATCACGACCACGAACATGGCCACGACGATCACGGCCATGAAGCGCACGATCATGATCATCACCATGACGATCACGCCCACGATCATGCCGCAACCGAAGTCCCGGTCGCGTCATTCCATTCCGATACCGCACCGGCTGAAGCCGTCGCGGCGGCGCCCGAGGCTCCGGCCAGCGCCGAAAGCCACGACGATCACGCGCGTCACGACGCGCCTGCGCATGACGAACATCACGACGACGAGCACGCGCTCGAAAACGCGGCTCATGCCGAGGATGCGCACCGCGCCGAGCAGGCGGGCGAAGAATACGCCGCCGCCCCTTCCGAAGACCGTGGCGCGCCTGTGGAAGGCGACGAACACGACGATGAAGACGATGGCGACGACGTTGAAGAGGAAGTCGTTGAATCCGTCGGCGGCGACGACGTGCTCGAGGAGGTGCCGGAGCGCGCCTTCCGTCCGCGCCGCCAGTACAAGATCCAGGAAGTCATCAAGCGCCGCCAGGTCATGCTGGTCCAGGTCGTCAAGGAAGAGCGCGGCAACAAGGGTGCGGCGCTGACCACCTATCTGTCGCTGGCCGGCCGTTACGCCGTGCTGATGCCCAACACCGCGCGCGGCGGCGGCATCAGCCGCAAGATCACCTCGGCCCAGGACCGTTCGCGGCTCAAGGAAGTGGTGCAGGATCTCGACGTGCCCGAGGGCATGGGCATCATCCTGCGCACCGCCGGCGCCTCGCGCACCAAGCCCGAAATCAAGCGCGACTTCGAATATCTGATCCGCATGTGGGAAACCGTGCGCGACATGACGCTGAAGTCGCAGGCCCCGACGCTGGTCTATGAGGAGGGATCGCTGATCAAGCGCTCGCTGCGCGACCTCTACAACAAGGAAATCGACGAAATCCAGGTCGCCGGCCAGGCCGGCTACGACGAAGCCCGCGACTTCATGAAGATGCTGATGCCCTCGAACGTGCGGGCGGTGCGGCAATATCGCGACGGCCAGCCACTGTTCTCGCGCATGGGCGTCGAGAGCCAGCTCGATGCGATGTTCTCGCCGACGGTGCAACTGCGCTCCGGCGGCTACATCGTCATCAACCAGACCGAAGCCCTGGTCTCGATCGACGTCAACTCCGGGCGTTCGACCCGCGAGCATCACATCGAGGATACCGCGCTCAAAACCAATCTCGAGGCTTCGGAGGAAGTCGCACGACAACTGCGCCTGCGCGATCTCGCCGGCCTGATCGTGATCGACTTCATCGACATGGACGAGAAGCGCAACAACCGCGCGGTCGAGCGCAAGCTCTCCGACTGCCTGCGGCAGGACCGCGCGCGCATCCAGGTCGGCCGCATCTCGCATTTCGGCCTCCTGGAAATGTCGCGCCAGCGCATCCGCGCCAGCGTGCTGGAGAGCTCGACCGAGCCTTGCGCGGTTTGCGGCGGCAGCGGCCATGTCCGCTCGGTGTCGTCGGTGGCGCTGCAATTGCTGCGCGGCATCGAAGAAATCCTGATGAAGGGCGCGACCCACAATCTGGTGGTGCGTACCCGCACCGACGTCGCGCTCTACGTCCTCAACCACAAGCGCGGCCATCTGCGCGATCTCGAAAACGCCTTCAAGGTCACGCTCGCGGTGGTCGCCGATCCCAGCGTCGCCGGCCAGCAGTCGTTCATCATAGATCGCGGCGAACAGGTCCACACGCTGGAAGCGGCCAAGGCCCTGCTCGCGGCGCAGGCCGCAGCCTCCCCGTCCCAGGTCGAGGAAGCCTATGACGACGAAGATCCGTTCGATGTCGAAGGCGAAGTCGAGACCGAAGAGACTGAAGGTCTGACCGAGGAAGCTGCCGGCGGCGAAGAAGCGGTTGCCGGTGAAAGCGAAGCGGACGGCCATCGCCGCAAGCGGCGTCGCCGCCGCCGCGGCCGTGGTGAGCCGCGTGAGGGCGGCGCCCCGCGCGACGACAATGACGCTGTGCGCGTGGCACCTGAAGCGGTCGAGGGCACGGTCGCCGACGACAGCGAAGGCGACGACGAGGGCGACGAACAGTCCGGTGTTGCGCGCGGCGAACAGGGACCCGACGGCGAGCGGCGCCCACGGCGTCGCGGACGTCGCGGCGGACGCCGCCGGCGTGGCAACGGACCGGAAGATGGTCTGGTCGGATCGATCTCGGACGAACTCGGACCGAACTCGGTTTCGGAAGCCACCAGTGCGGTCGCCGATTTCGATGGCGCCTCGCCGCAGCCCGCTCCGTCGCTGGTTGAACCCGAGCCCGTTTCGCAGCAGCCGCAATGGCAGCCCGCGGAACATCCGTCACCCGAAACCGTCAGCAGCGCGCCGACCCTAGAGGAAACCGCGCAGGAGGCCGACCGGGCCGCCGCACGCCGGCGTTCGACCGTGCGCGAAAAAGTCTCGTTCATGACCAGCGCCCAGTCCGAGCCGGCGCCGGCCGTCAGCGGCAGCCACGCCGAATCCGAGCCGGTAGCGGCCCCTGCTCCCGCGCCTGCTGAACCCGCGCCTGCCGCAGCTACTGAAGCCGCCCCGCGCAAGGCCGGCTGGTGGTCACGGCGCTTCGGCAACGGCGAATAGCTGGGAATTGAACCCAACAAGAAAAACCGCCCGACAAAATCGGGCGGTTTTTTATTGCATGCACCAGAGCGTTTTCGAGCGAAGCATGCCCTCGGACTTGATCCGGGGGTGGACTCCGGTTCGCGTGAAGAAAACGCGGCCAGCGGAAATCGAAGACTGCCTCGGCGTCGAACGGTTCAGTCAGCGTCGGGCGAATAAGCGCCGGAACGCCGGTACGAGCGTAGCGCCGAGCGCGTTCTTGATGAGCGACGCCGCGATGAACGGCGCGACGCCAACCAGCCACGCCTTTTCAACGCCGAGCTTGATGCCAAATGCCAGCCAGGCAAACCCGGCAACAAGAATGACGATGTGGCCAAGTGCCATCGCAATGAAAAGCAGGGGCACTGACCGATCCCAGCCGCGCTCGCTCAGCCATCCCGTCACGAAAGCCGCCGCAACGAAACCGTAGAGATATCCGGCCGTCGGGCCGACCAATGGCGCAAGACCGCCGGCCGGCCCCGCAAATACCGGAAGTCCCAGCGCGCCTTCGGCGAGGTAAGCCACGATGGTTGCGCTGCCGAGGCGCCAGCCATAGGCAGCCCCGATGACAAGCACGACCAGCGTCTGCAGCGTCATCGGCACGTAGGGCAACGGCAGATTGACCTTGGCCGACAAGGTCAGCAGCGCGGTTCCCAACGCCACCAGGATCACGCTGCGCAACAGACCCGATCGATTTGCAGAGTGCGGCCACACCAGGGCGGCGAGTGGAAAATGCGGTGCAGCGACGGACTGAGAGGTGTCGGACAAGATGGTTCCCCGATTCAAGTGGCTGGCTGGATGATGATGGAGGTGATGATGATGGAGGTAACGCGCCCTACCCGAGCCAGCGCGCGATGCGGCTCACGGCTTCGCGCATCTCGTCGGCCGAGCGCGCGTAGGAAAAGCGGATGAAGGCGCGGCCATGGATCGGATCGAAATCGACCCCCGGCGTCGCCGCGACGTGGGCCTTTTCCAGCATCCGGTTGGCGAATTCGAAACTGTCGGACGTGAATGGCGAGACGTCGGCATAGAGATAGAACGCGCCATCGGCGGGCAGGAAATTGGTCAGGCCCGCCTTCGGCAATCCGTCGATCAGGATGCGGCGGTTTTCCTGGTAGCCGCGCTTGATCGCTTCCATTTCGGCTGCGCCTTCGAAGGCGGCTTCGGCCGCGATCTGCGACAGCGTCGGCACCGAGATCGACAAATTCTGCTGCAGCCGTTCGATCGGCCGCACCAACGGTTCCGGCACCACCATCCAGCCGACCCGCCAGCCGGTCATGCAGAAATATTTCGAGAACGAGTTGATCACCAGAGCGTGCGGCGACAGCTCGGCGGCGGACACCGCTGGAAACGCGTAATCGAGGCCATGATAGATCTCGTCGGAAATAAAACGGATGCCGGCACTCTCGGCTGCCGCCATCAGGCCGGTCAGCGCCTCGCGCGACATCATCGTTCCCGTCGGATTGGCGGGGCTGCCGACCAGCACGCCCTTCAGCGGCGTCTTGCGATGCGCCGCCAGCAAGGCTTCGCCGGTCAGCGCATGGCGCGTCTCGCTCGTGGTCTCGATCAGGACCGGTTCGCAGCCGAGCGCGGTCAGGATATGCCGGTACGGCGGATAGCCGGGCACGGTCACCGCAACGCGGTCGCCCGGTTCGAACATAGCAAGGAACGCCAGGATGAAGCCGCCCGACGATCCCGTGGTGACCACGATGCGCTCGGGGTCAACGGTGCAGCCATACGTGTCGCGGTAGTGCCGGGCGATACGGGCGCGCAACGTGGGAATGCCGAGCGCGGACGTATAGTCGATCCGCCCGTCGTCGAGCGCTGCCCGCGCGGCGGCAAGCGCGGTCTTCGGGGCGGATGCCGCGGGCTGGCCGACTTCCATGTGAATGACGTGGCCGCCGGCCGCCTCGATGCGGGCTGCGGCCGCCATCACGTCCATCACCATGAAGGGCGGAACATCGCTGCGTCCCGAGGCGGTCAGCAGGGTCTTAACACGGTCCGTAAGTGTCGATTCGAGCATCGCTATCTGCTATTTGATCTGATATGGCCGATTTCGAGTTCCCGCACCGGGTACCGCCCCAGACTGGCCGTATTCGGTGGCTCCTTATAGCGTTTTCAACCGAACTGGATACCGGTTCGCGGCAGGAAAACGCCAGAAAAACACCAAGAAAACGCAAAGAAAAAAGAGCGTCAAAACAAGAGACTGCCGTCCGGTTCTGATTTAATCAGGACCGCCCGATTGATCGCCCGCCAACGCCCAAACAGATCGCTTCATGTTGCTCCGCATCGCGCACCGCCAAACGACGCTGAAACTGACCGCTCTTGCCACCGCGGTCGCGCTTGTCATGACGCCGACGCTCGCGACCGCCCAAAACAAGGGCCCGCCGGTCCTGCGCGACACCGAGTCCGAGCAATTGCTGCGCGATTACACGAGGCCGATCCTGCGCGCCGCCGGCATGGAGAAGCAGAACATCCAGATGGTCATCATCAACGAAAGCGTCTTCAACGCTTTCGTTGCCGACGGCCGCCGCATCTTCGTCAATTACGGCGCGGTGATGCAGTCGGAAACGCCGAACCAGATCATCGGCGTGCTCGCGCACGAGACCGGCCATCTGGCCGGCGGTCACCTTGCAAAACTTCGCGAGCGGCTGGCGGAAGCGCAGACCCAGATGATCATCGCCATGCTGCTCGGCGCCGGCGCGATGGTGGCGGGCGCACGCGGAGGCGCCAACAGCGGCCTCGCCAACGCAGGCGCGGCCGCGATGTCGGCGCCCGGCGAGGTGATACGCCGGACGCTGCTGTCCTATGTGCGGCAACAGGAAGAAAACGCCGACAAGGCTGGGGTCAAATTCCTGAACGCGACCGGTCAGTCGGCCCGGGGCATGCACGAGACCTTCAAGCGCTTCACCGACGAAAGCCTGTTCGCCGCACGCGGCGCCGATCCCTACGTGCAATCCCATCCGATGCCGGCCGAGCGCGTCCGCGCGCTGGAAGAACTCGCGCGCTCCAGCCCCTATTGGGACAAGAAGGACGATCCCGCCTTGCAGATGCGCCACGACATGGTGCGCGCCAAGATCTCGGGCTTCATGGAGCGGCAGGACACCGTCTACCGGCGCTATCCGTTGTCGAACACCAGCCTGCCCGCCCGCTACGCGCACGCCGTCACCACCTATCTGCACGGCGACCTGCGCAACGCGCTCGCCCAGATCGACGGCCTGATCCAGGTGCAGCCCGCCAATCCCTATTTCTATGAATTGCGTGGCCAGGCCCTGATCGAAGGCGGCAAGCCGGCGGAGGCGATCGCGCCATTGCGCAAGGCCGTGCAGCTTTCCAACAACGCCCCGCTGATCGAGATGTTGCTGGGGCAGGCGCTGGTGGCGACCAACAACAACGCCTATACCGACGAGGCGATCGCGATCCTACGCACGGCGACGGCGCGCGAGAGCGAAGCGCCGCTCGGCTATATGCAGCTCGCGATGGCCTATGGCCGCAAGGGCGACTACGCGCAGGCCGATCTGGCCTCGGCCCAGGCTGCTTTCCTGCGCGGCGACAACAAGACCGCGCGCGATCTGGCCTCGCGGGCCAAGACCCGCTTTGCGATCGGAACGCCCGGATGGGTGAAAGCTGACGATATTGTGAGCGCCAAACCGCTCCCCGGCCAGCGAAACAACTAGAATGGCAACCGCAAATAAACTGAATTGATCTAGAAACGAAGCCAAAACCCAAACGTATTCAAAGAGCCGGCCTTTACGTGATTGGCCGGGGAACTCACCCCTGAAGGATTTGCCGATGCCCTCGCTCCGCCACCTTGCTTCCGCCCTGTTTGCGATCGCCGTATTTGCGATCGCGCTTTGCAGCGCATCGCTACCGGCTTCCGCGCAGAGCTTCTCCGACGTCCAGCGCGGCGACATCGAGGTCATCGTCCGGAATTACCTGATCGCCCACCCCGAAGTGCTCGAAGAGGCGATGGCCGAACTGACCAAGCGCCAGTCCGCCGCCGAAGCCGAGAAGCACCAGGCCGGCATCGCCAAGAATGCCGATGCGATCTTCAACTCGCCGCGCAACGTGACGCTCGGCAACAAGGACGGCGACGTCACCTTCGTCGAGTTCTTCGACTACAATTGCGGCTACTGCAAACGCGCGATGCTCGACATGATGGAGCTGATGAAGGGCGATCCCAAGCTGAAGGTCGTGCTCAAGGAATTCCCGGTGCTGAGCGCAGGCTCGGTCGAAGCCGCCCAGGTCGGCGTTGCCGTGCGCATGCAGGATCCCTCCGGCAAGAAATATCTCGACTTCCACCAGAAGCTGCTCGGCGGCCGCGGCGCCGCCGACAAGGCGCGCGCGATGGCCGTCGCCAAGGAAGCCGGCCTCGATATGGCCAGGCTCGAAAAGGATCTGGCGAGCGCGGAGGTGCGCAACACGCTCGAGGAGAACATGAAGCTCGCCGAATCCATGGGCATGAACGGCACCCCGAGCTACGTGATCGGCAAGCAGGTCGTGATCGGCGCGGTCGGCGTCGAGAACCTCAAGGAAAAGATCGGCATTGCCCGTTGCGGCAAGGCGACCTGCTGACGGACACTGGCGTCGTACCGACGGTCTCCTTCGACAACAACAATCCGGCTGCACTGCAGCCGGATTTTTTGTGGCGCGCAACGGCCAGCTCGATCTCGCGACGATGGAGTTCGACTGGGTGTGTGGCTGAGTTTCAAATTCACCGCGCATTCATCAAACAAACCTGATGGAACCGCCAATAGCAGGGAACATCGCGTATCTCCCTTCGTTGTCGTGCGGGCAATGCATCCACGTGAGGAGAAAAGTATGACCAATCGCTTTCTGATTTCTGCAGCAATCGCGGCGCTGATCGCCGGCACCGGTTTTGCGAATGCGCAAGGCACCGGCAATAATCAAGGCACATCGGGCGGCGCCGCGACCCAGCAGACCGCGCCGTCGCCGGGCGGATCATCCGGCACCATGCAGCGCGATCCCGGCGGCACTTCCGGCATGAAGGGCGCGGAATCGAACGAGAAGATGCCGTCCGGCAAGAGCGCGCAGGACACCAAGTCGCCCGCCGGTGAGAAGTCCAAGAGCATGAGCTCGGAGACCGAGAGGACCAAGGGCGGCAAGGACATGAAGGCCGAGGGCCGCGACAGCAAGACCGGCATGGACTCCAAGAGCGCAACCGACAGCAAGGGCGCGGCCGACAGCAAGAGCGGCACCGCCCAGACCAAGGGCGCGGCCGACAGCAAGTCGCAGACCACGGGCAACGCCGCCACCTCGGCGACCGCAGCCCCGCCGGCCGAGAAGCGCACCCAGATCGTCTCCGCCATCAAGACGGAGAAGATCCAGGAGACCACCAACGTCAACTTCAACATCTCGGTTGGCGCCGTGGTGCCTTCGACCGTCCGCTTCCACCCGCTGCCGCCCCGGATCGTCGAGATCTATCCGGAGTGGCGTGGCTATCAGGTGATCCTGGTGGGCGGCCGCTACGTCATCGTGCGCCCGCAAACGCATGAGATCGTCTACATCATCGAGGGCTAATCGCCTTCACGGTGACGGCAACCGGGGGTGGGCAGCGATGCCCGCCCCCTTTTGCTTGAGCAGGAAGCACCTTTTAACCTTGGTTAACGAGCGATTTCCGTAGGTTCCACCGGCCTTTTTACGAACCGGATGAGGCATTTGGGGGGTGTTCAAAACCCCCTGAAGGCTTCCCCTTGGCCGCGTTGTTACCTATAACCCCGCGACCTACCCGCCCCCTTTCGCTGGAATTCCGGATGGCCCAGGCCTCTGCCCCGACAATCCTTGTGCTCAACGGCCCGAACCTCAATCTGCTGGGGACGCGGGAGCCGGAGACCTATGGCTATGCCAACCTCGCCGATGTCGAGAAATTGTGCGCCGAAACGGCGGCGCAATTCGGCCTGCACGCCGATTGCCGGCAGTCCAACCGCGAAGGCGAGCTGATCGACTTCATCCACGAGGCCCGCGTCAAGCAGATGGTCGGCATCATCATCAATGCCGGCGGCTATTCCCACACCTCGATCGCGCTGCATGACGCGCTGGTCGGGGTGAAGATCCCGACCGTCGAAGTGCACATCAGCAACATCCACGCCCGCGAGAGTTTCCGGCATCATTCGTTCACCGCCAAAGCCGCCTTCGCATCGCTTTGCGGCTTCGGCATCGACGGCTACCGCCTCGCAATCAATGGCCTTGCCGCCAAACTCGGCGTCAAAGCCCAATCCTGACATCCAAAGCCTGACGCTTCAGCCGTCATCACCCAGAGCATTCCGGACCCCGCATATGGCGAGCAAGCCTGACACCAAATCAGCCGCAAATTTCAAGAGCGACGACAGTGCGCTGATCCGCGAACTGGCGTTGCTGCTGGATGAAACCAGCCTCACCGAAATCGAGATCGAGCGCGCCGGCCTGCGCGTGCGCGTCGCGCGCAACATCACCGTCACGGCTTCGATGCCGGCGAGTTACCAGCCGGGCCCGTCGGCGTACGCTGTGCCGGCCGCGAACGTGACGCCGGCGGCGATCGCTGATCTCGCCAAGCATCCGGGCGCGGTCCCCTCGCCGATGGTCGGCACCGCCTATTCGTCGCCCGAGCCCGGCGCCAAGCCGTTCATCGAGGTCGGCACCAAGGTGTCGGTCGGACAGACCCTGTTGATCATCGAAGCCATGAAGACGATGAACCAGATTCCATCGCCGCGCGCCGGCACCGTGACGCAGATTCTCATCGAGGACGGCCAGCCGGTCGAATTCGGCGAGCCGCTGGTCATCATTGAATAGAATTCGTCAACGTCAGGCGCTGCGATGTTCGACAAGATCCTGATAGCCAACCGCGGCGAAATTGCCCTGCGCGTGCTGCGCGCGTGCAAGGAGCTCGGCATCTCCACCGTCGCCGTGCATTCCACCGCCGACGCCGACGCCATGCATGTGCGCCTGGCCGACGAAAGCGTCTGCATCGGGCCCCCGCCGTCCAAGGACAGCTATCTCAACATCCCCTCGCTGCTGGCGGCCTGCGAGATCACCGGCGCCGACGCCGTGCATCCCGGCTACGGCTTCCTGTCCGAGAACGCCCGCTTCGCCGAAATCCTCGCCGAGCACAATCTGCATTTCATCGGACCGAAGGCCGAGCATATCCGCCTGATGGGCGACAAGATCGAAGCCAAGAAGACCGCCAAGAAACTCGGCATTCCCGTGGTACCCGGCTCCGAGGGCGCGGTCGGCCCCGAAGACGACGCGATGGCGATCGGCAAGGCGATCGGCTTTCCGGTGCTGGTGAAGGCGGCCGCCGGTGGCGGCGGGCGCGGCATGAAGGTCGCGCGCACCGCTGACGAGCTGTTGATGGCGCTGTCGACCGCTTCCAACGAGGCCAAATCCGCCTTCGGCGATGCTTCCGTCTATCTCGAGAAATACCTGACCAAGCCGCGCCACATCGAAATCCAGGTGCTGGGCGACGGCCGCGGCGGCGCCATCCATCTCGGCGAGCGCGACTGCTCGCTGCAGCGGCGCCACCAGAAGGTCTGGGAAGAAGGCCCCTCGCCGGTTCTGAACGCCGCCGCGCGCGCCAAGATCGGCGCGACCTGCGCCAAGGCGATGCAGGACATGAAATATCTCGGTGTCGGCACCATCGAGTTTCTGTACGAGGACGGCGAGTTCTATTTCATCGAAATGAACACCCGCATCCAGGTCGAGCATCCCGTCACCGAGAGCATCACCGATATCGACCTCGTGCTGGAGCAGATCCGCATCGCCGCCGGCGGTGATCTGCCGGTGACGCAAGATGAAGTCGCCATCATCGGCCACGCCATCGAGTGCCGCATCAATGCGGAAAACCCGCAGACCTTCCGCCCGTCCCCGGGCAAGATCACACAATTCCATGCGCCCGGCGGCCTCGGCGTGCGGATCGATTCCGCCGTCTACCAGGGCTATGTGATCCCGCCTTATTACGACTCGCTGGTCGGCAAGCTGATCGTTCACGGCAAGACCCGCGGCGAATGCCTGATGCGGCTGCGCCGTGCGCTCGACGAGATGGTGGTCGAAGGGATCGAGACCACGCTGCCGCTGTTCCGCGCCCTGGTCCGGGAGCCCGGTATCATCGACGGCGACTACCATATCCACTGGCTCGAGCAGTACCTCGCCGGCCAGGCGGCGGCGGAGACCAAGCCTTCCTGAAACACGCCTTCCTGAAACAGGCCTTCCTGAAAATACTCCGCCCACGCAGGGAACCCGTGGGTTCCCCGGGCGTTGGGTTATATTGGGGGGCTCTTCTTGCAGGGGCGGCTTGTTTCGTTTGTTCATGACGCGAGATCATTGTGACCGCTGACACCCAGCGCCGCCGGGCTTTGGGGCAAATCCTGCTGCTTGGCGCAGCGCTGTTGGTGCTGGTGGCGATCAGCGCGGCCTCCGTCGTGCTGGTCACCCAGTCGCGCAAGGACAATGCCAAGGTCGTCCACACCGTCGAGGTCGAGAATCAGCTTTCAACCCTGCTGCTGCAGATCCGGCGCGCCGAGAGCGCCGCGCGCGGCTATCTATTGACCTCCGAGCCCCACTTTCTGACCGAGCACGAGGCGGCCGCCGCGACCATCGTTTCCGACGTCGACAAGCTGGCCCAATTGGCCCGCGACAATCCGGTTCAGGCCGAGAACGTCCGCCAGTTGCGGCCGCTGGTCGAAGCCCGGCTCGCGGAATTTGCCAAGGCGATCGAGTTCGTCAAACGCAACGATATCGCCGGCGGCATTGCGATGCTGCGCGAAGCCGGCGCAAGCGATTCCGTTCAGAATATCGGCGAGGTCTCCGGCGCGATACGCGCCGAGGAGGACCGGCGGTTCGCGTTGCGCACCGCGACTGCGGACCGCACGCAGCAACTGGCCTCGGTGGTCACGGTGGCAGGCTCGGGCCTGGTGATCAGCCTTGCCGGCATCGCGATCTTCTTCGTGCGCCGCTCGTCGCGCGCCCGCGACGACGCCGAAGCCCAATTGCGCGATAATTACATCAACCTCGAGACCACGATCGACGAGCGGACCGCCGATCTGCGCGAAGCCAATGACGAGATCCAGCGCTTCGCCTATATCGTCAGCCACGATTTGCGCTCGCCGCTGGTGAACATCATGGGGTTCACCAGCGAACTCGAGGAATTGCGCGGCGACATTTTCAAGCGGATCGCAGCCTTGGCGCGGGCGCAATCCGCCGCACCGGCGACGGCGGACAACGCCACCGATACCGCCGAGCCCGTTCTCGAAGGTCCCGACAAGCAATTGTCGGAAGACTTCTCCGAGGCATTGGGTTTCATCAAATCATCGATCGGCAAGATGGACCGGCTGATCTCGGCGATCCTCAGTCTCACCCGCGAGGGCCGGCGTGAATTCGAACCGGTGCGGATCGACATGCGCGAACTGATCGAGGGCATCGTTTCAACCGTGGCGCATCAAGCCGCGGAGGCCGAGGCGCAAATCCGGATCGAACCGCTGCCGGTTATCGTCAGCGACCGTCTCGCGCTGGAGCAGACTTTCTCCAATCTGATCGACAATGCGTTGAAATACCTCAAGACCGGCGTTCCCGGCGACATCCAGGTACGCGGTCGCACCAAGCTCGGTTTTGCGATTCTTGAGATCACCGACAACGGCCGCGGCATCGATCCCAAGGATCATCTGCGCATTTTCGAGTTGTTCCGCCGCGCTGGAACCCAGGACAAACCCGGACAAGGCATTGGTCTGGCGCATGTCCGCGCGCTGGTGCGGCGGCTTGGTGGAACCATGTCGGTCGCATCGGAACTTCACCACGGCAGCACATTCACGATTACACTGCCGATCAATTGGACCATCAGGAACCGGAACAAACCGTCATGAGTAATCCAGTCACCATCATCATGATCGAGGACGACGAGGGCCACGCCCGCCTGATCGAGCGGAACATCCGCCGTTCCGGCGTCAACAATGAGATCATTCCGTTCACCAGCGGTACAGAAGCGCTGAACTATCTGTTCGGCAAGGATGGAACGGGACTCGATCACAAGGGCAACGCGCTGTTGATCCTGCTCGATCTCAACCTGCCCGATGCGTCGGGCATCGATATCCTCAAGCGGGTCAAGGACAACAAATATCTGAAGACGACGCCGGTGGTGGTGCTCACCACCACCGACGATTCCCATGAAATAAAGCGTTGCTATGAACTCGGTTGCAACGTCTACATCACCAAGCCGGTGAACTACGAAAGTTTCGCCAACGCCATTCGCCAACTCGGCCTGTTCTTCTCCGTCATCCAGATACCATCAGCGGCCACATGACATCAACGGCGCCGACACTGCTGTATATCGACGACGACGCCGCCTTGGCGCGGCTGGTCGACCGCGGCCTGACGCGGCTCGGCTTCAAGGTCGTGCATGCCGCCGACGGCCAGCAGGGCCTCGACCGGTTGGCGCAAGGCGGCATCGACGCCATCGCGCTCGATCAGTACATGCCCGGTCTCGACGGTCTCGAAACGCTGGAGCGGATATTGGCGATCCCGGGCGCGCCGCCGGTGGTGTTCGTCACGGCCTCGCAGGATTCGGCGATCGCCGTCACCGCGCTGAAGGCGGGCGCGGCCGATTATCTGGTCAAGGATGTGCAGGGCGATTTCATCCCCCTGCTCCAGGTCGCCGTGACCGGCGCGTTGCGGCGGGCCGCGATTCAAAGGGCCCGCGATGAAGCCGAAGCGGAAGTTCACGCCTCGCGCGACCGCTACGCCGCACTCGCCGCCGAGCGCGAGGTACTGCTGCGCGAGGTCAACCACCGCGTCGGCAACTCGCTGCAGATCATCGCCTCGCTGTTGCATCTGCAGGCCAATTCCGCGGCCCAGGAGGACGTCAAGGCGGCGCTCACCAATGCGATGGGGCGCGTCGCCGCCGTCGCCCAGGTCCATCGCAGGCTCTACACCTCGCATGACCTGAAGAGCGTGCTGCTGAACCAGTATCTCGAGGCGCTGCTGGAAGATCTCCGGCGCTCGGCCGAGGGCAACAGGATGTCGCGGCTGACGCTGAAGGCCGAGCCGGTCGAGATCGATCCGGACCGCGCGGTCGCGATCGGCATCATCGTCAATGAGCTGGTCATGAACGCCGTCAAATACGCCTATCCCGACGGCGCGGGTCCGATTCATGTCGACCTCAAGGTGCAGGGCGACGATCTGGTGGTGTCGATCACCGATGACGGCGTCGGCCTCAACGTCAAGGCCGACCCGCGCTCCACCGGCATGGGCCAGCGCATCGTCTCGGCGATGGCAACGAAACTCGAAGCCGACGTCGCGCGCGACCCCGACCATGCCGGGACCCGCATCGTGCTGCGCTTCCGTCGCGTCAATGCGCCGGTGCCGAAGTCAAACGTCGCGGCGAGTTAGGCGCTGCAAGGCATTGTCCGCCAAATGACGGAGACAATCGTTTGGCTGCCGGCCGGCGTGCTGCCGTACATCGGTGCACCGGCCCTGCAGCTTCTCGACTTCGACGCCTCCCGACCCTATATTGCGGCCATGACAAAGCTCCTCGATGAAGCCGTGGAAGCCGTGCGTCGTCTGCCGTCGGACGATCAGGATGACATCGCGCGTGCCATCATCCAGCTTGCAGGTTCCGATGTTCCTACGCCGGTTATGCTTTCGCCCGAAGAGCGCGAGGCAATCGCCCGCTCCAAGGCCGCCGCTGACCGCGGTGAATTCGCGACCGACGAACAGGTGCGGGCGGTCTGGGCAAAGCACGGCCTATGAGGCTGCGCTACACCACCCACTGCAGCCAGGGCAGCACGATCAGCAATAGCCCGGCGAAGTAGATCAACCCGAAGATCAGGCCGAACTTCCAGAAATCGGCCTTCCCGATGTAACCGCTGCCGTAATACATCGGCGCCGGTCCGGTGGCATAGGGCGAGATCACCCCCATCATGCCCAGCGAATAGACGCATAGCAGCGTCAGCGTCGGAACCGACAATCCGGGAATGCTGGTGCCGACGGCGAGCACCACCGGCAACACCGCCGCCGCGTGCGAGGTGATGCTGGAAAAGAAGTAGTGGATCCAGAAGAAGAACGAGACCAGCAGGATCATCCCAACCATCGGGCTGAGGCTCGCCAGCGGCTTGGCATACCCTTCCGCGACCCATTTGATGAAGCCGATTTCGTTCAGGCCAGCCGACAGCGTCAGCAGCGAGGTGAAATAGAAGAACACCTCCCACGCGCTCTTCTCGCGAACGATGTCTTCGAATTCGATGATGCCGGTCAGCAGCATCAACGAGATCACGACGAACACCACCATGGTCGGGTTGATGAAGTTGGCCCCGAGGACCGGGAGGCTGATGGTGGGGTTGGAGCCGCAGATCCACAGGAACATCGCCAGCAGCACCAGGGCGGCCATGATCCATTCGCTGCGCGACGGCGGCCCCATCGCCTTGATCTCGTTGGCGCTCCATTCGACGATTTCCGGGCTCTCCTTCACTTCGGGCCGGCAGATGACGTAACTCAACAGCGGCACCAGGATCAGCAACAGGATGCCGAGCGGCGCAAAGCCGATGAACCATTGCGACCAGCCGACATCGACGTTGACGATCTTCTTGGCGATGGCGAGTGCGGCCGCATTCGGCGCCAGCGCGGTCAGGAACATCGAACTGGTGACCCCGGTCGTCGCGAACGCGGTCCACATCACATAGGTGCCGATCTTGCCGGCGGTGGGTCCGGGTTCGGAGCCGTAGATGCGCGGAATATTGCTCACGATCGGATAGATCGTGCCGCCGCTGCGCGCGGTATTGGAGGGCGTGGCCGGCGCCAGCACCAGGTCGGAGAAGGCCACCGCATAACCGAGGCCGATGGTACGGCGGCCAAGACCATGGACCAGCAGCAGCGCAAGCCGCCGGCCGAGGCCGCTCTTGCGGTACCCGATCGAGAACACGAAGGCGCCGACGATCAGCCACACGGTGCTCTCGGAAAAGCCGCCCAGCATCCAGCGCAGCGCCTTGTTGGGATCGTGTTCAACGTAGCCAGAGAGGCCCGCGACCGTCAGGCCGATCAGGCCGACCGCGCCCACCGGCATCGATTCCAGGATCAGGCCCGCGATCACGGCGGCAAATATCGCGAAATAGTGCCACTGATTGGCATTGAGGCCGGCCGGAACCGGTACGAGATAGATCGCGAGCCAAATCGCCAGCGGCGCGATGGTCTTCCAGGTGATTTTCACGCGTACCCCTCTGTTTCCCCCTGGCGGCCGTTCACCCGGTATCCGGGTCGCACCGCGATTTTTCCGAGACTTGGATTTTTCCAAGACTTGGATTTTTCCAAGACTTGGATTTTTCCAAGACTTGGATTTTTCCAAGACGTAGCACAGGCCGTCGGCGTCCTGCTATCCTCTCGCGATGACATCGCGCGAGTCCGCCGTATCCGAAATCACGCCCGAGGTGCTGCTGCGCGCCTACGCCTGCGGCATCTTCCCGATGGCCGAAAGCGCCGACGATCCGACCCTGTTCTGGGTCGAGCCGGAAATGCGCGGCGTGATCCCGCTCGACGGCTTTCGCATCGCCTCGCGGCTCGCCCGCACCGTACGCTCGGATGCCTTCACCGTGACCGTCGACACCGCCTTCAAGGCCGTGATCGCAGGCTGCGCGGCGCCGCAGGCCGGACGCGACGACACCTGGATCAACAAACGTATCCGCGATCTCTATGTCGGGCTGCACCAGCTCGGCCACTGCCACAGCGTCGAGGTCTGGCAGAACGACGATCTGGTCGGCGGCCTCTATGGCGTCAGCCTCGGCCGGGCCTTCTTTGGCGAAAGCATGTTCCACACTGCCCGCGACGCCTCGAAGGTGGCGCTGGTGCATCTGGTGGCGCGGCTGATCGAGGGCGGGTTCGAACTGCTCGACACCCAATATGTGACCGAGCATTTGAAGAGCTTTGGCGCGGCCGAAATTTCCAGGCGCCGCTACCGCACGCTGCTCGACAAGGCGGTCACCGGCGAGCCCGCGGATTTTCTGAAATTGCCGGTCGATCGCCCGGTCAGCGGCGCCGACGCACTCGCGATCATCGCCGCGCGCGGCTGACGGCCTGTCCTGTTTTGGATTGTGACATCAGTCACAGCCGCTTCCCGCTCCTTCTCCTATCCCTGTTTCACGGCTGACGGGAATGCTCCGTCCTCCGATAACGACAGGGATCGCTCCGATGAGCAACGCGCTGCAAACCCCTTTGACGGGCGAGCCCGTCGACACATCCGCCGCGAACCACGGCGCCGAACGGGCCGTTGCCGACGCGCTCGGGCTCTCCTTCACCATGCCGCCCCAGCTGCCGCTGGCGCTGCCGCCGCCGCTGCCCAAGCCGCCGGCCCAAAACTTCATCGCGCGGCATTGGCGCGGCGAACTCTCGCTGCCCCGCTCGTACTGGATCAATTATTTGCTGCTCGGCGCCGGCGTCGGCCTTGCGTTTGGCGCACTGGGCGTTTTGATCAACGAACTCGCCGTCGAGCAACCGGTGTGGTGGCTGATCTCCCTCGGCATGACCTGGAGCGTGATCATCCTGTTCACGATCTGGGGCGCGACTGGCGTCTGGCGCGCGGCGACGGCCTACCGCCGAGCGGGCAAGCGCTTCTGGGGCGTTACAGCCAAGGTGACCGTCGCGCTCGGCGCGTGCAACCTCGCCTACAGCATCCCGTTCGTCGCGGTCCCGCAAGGCCTCGGCATCTACGAGATCGTGGCCGGCGACGCCCGCCTGGGGTCGCACCAGTTCAAGGTACTGAACAATGGCACGATGCTGGATTTCTCCGGAGGCATCGCGTTCGGCACGGCGAAGGAATTCGAGACCATGCTGAAGGCGATGGACAATGTGCGCACGGTGCGGCTGAACTCGAACGGCGGACGCATCGCGGAGGCGCAGAAGATCGCCGACCTGATCCGCGCGCGGGGGCTTTCGACCTATGTCACCCAGCAATGTGCTTCCGCCTGCACCATCATGTTCCTCGGCGGCAAGCAGCGCTATCTGCACACGACGGCAAGGCTCGGCTTCCACCAGCCCTACTTCCGCGGCATGACCGCGAACGACCAGCGCATCGCGATTGCCCGCGAGGAAGCGCGCCTGCAGCGCTTCGGCCTCAGCCAGGCCTTCGCCGAACGCGCCAACGCCGCCGGTCCCTCGGGCATGTGGTTTCCCGAACAGAGCGAGTTGCTGCGCGAGCGCGTGGTGACGTCGATCTTTACGCCGCCACCGCCGAAGCCGGTGGCCAGTGCTGCGCCAGCGCAGCCCGTCCCCTCGGCGCGTAACGTGCCGGCGCTGCCCGCGACGCAGACCGCCTATCAGGGGGCCCCGCAATAGGCATTGCGGAGCGGACGCGTGGAGCTAATTCCCGAACAATCCACCAAACAGCCCACCTGGCCGCTGTTGCGGCGGCGGGGGTGGTGGCGGTTGCTGCTGGAACTGCGGCTGCGGCGGCAGCCCGGTCGGCGGCGGACGCGGGGCGGCCTGCTTCGGCGCCGACGGACGCTTCGCCGTGGCCGGCGGCGCAGCCGTCTTTGGCAGATCGGGCTGCGCGCTGACGATGGTCTGGTCCGGGCCTTTGCAGTCGGTCAGCCAGATATCGTAGACCGGATGCTCGACGCCGTGCAGCCCGGGGCTTGCGGCATACATCCAGCCCGAAAAGATCCGCTTCACCTCGCCCTGCAGCGTGATCTCGTCGACCTCGACAAAGGCGTCGGTATTGGCGGCTTCGGTCGACGGCCGCGTGTAGCAGGCGGATGTCTTCACGCGCAGCGCGCCGAACTGCACGGTCTCGCCGATTTCCTCGTCGAAATTGATGATGCGGCCGGTGATCTTGTCGAGACCCGAGAAGCTCGCCTTCTTGTTGGTGACCTTCGACGAAGGCGGCTCGCTGACGACCTCGTCGCCCGGCTGCAGGCTGGCGGAGGCCGGCGGCACCGGTCCCTTGGGCTGGCGCTGACCCGGCGGCAGGCCCGGCAAGGCGTTGGCCGATGGCGGTGCGGTGCCCGGTCCGCCCGGCTGCGGCGGCGCTACCGCGATACCCGGCTGCGTATTCTGCGGAACGACGGTGGAGCCAGGCGGCGGCGCCAGCGGCTGGGTCTGCACGCTGCCAGGCGCAGGCACACCCTGTCCCGGCGGCGGACGGTTCGGCGTCGGCAACAGGCGGCCGCGCGGCAATTCGGGCACTTCCTCGTCGTCGTCGAGCTGTTGTTGCTGCTGTTGTTGTTGATTTCCACGCGGGATCGCGCCTGGCGGCCGCAGCGGCGGATCGGAAAAGATATTGCCGATCTGCGCGCGCGCGGGCGGCGCAAGCGAGATTGTCGAGGCGGCCACCAGGGCCGCAAAACCAGTCAGGGCAATGGTTCGAAACATCTCGCGGCTTTAAAGGGCGAATCGGGCTCGCGACATAGTACAAATTATCCGCCGCTCGCGTGGCCTCCGGTTAACACGGTGAATACGGCGGGGAAAGGGCGGTTTCCCCTCTCCGGGGGACGGGCATCGCCCGCCTCGGGGGGACGGGCTTCGCCCGCCCCGGGACGAGCTTCGCTCGCTCCGGGAACCACTGGTCAGCCCCCGCCACAAATGAAATAGTCGGTTTCGATCAGCTTTCGCGCGGTCTTCCCACGTGAAAACCATCAAAATCCGGGACAACCGGACGAGCCAGAGGAACCCCCTGATATGACCGATCGAATTCGCCTGGACGGCCGGGTTGCCGTCGTCACCGGTGCGGCCGGAATCATCGGAGCCGCCACCATCAAGTTATTGGCCGAACGCGGCGCACGAATTGTCGCGGTCGACCGCCGGGAGGCCGATCTCAAGGCCGCCATCAAGGATTTGCCCGCCTCCGCCGAAGCGCTGGCGCTGGCCGCCGATGTCACCAGTGAAGACGAAGTCGCCGACTATGTCCGCGCCACCGTCGACAAGTTCGGCACCATCGACGCCTTCTACAACAACGCCGGCATCGAGGGCGACATCAAGCCGATCCCGCAATATTCGCTGGAGAGCTTTCGCCGGGTGCTCGACGTCAACGTGGTCGGCGTCTTCCTCGGCATGAAGCACGTGCTGCCGGTGATGCTGAAACAGAACAAGGGCAGCATCATCAACACCGCCTCGATCGCCGGCCTGATCGGATCGCCGCACATCGCCGTCTACAGCGCCAGCAAGCACGCCGTGATCGGGCTCACCAAGAGTGCGGCGTGGGAATGCACAGGCACCGGCGTGCGCGTCAATTGCGTCTGCCCCGGCCTGATCGACAGCCGGATGTTGTCGACGATCATGCAGGGCCGCAATGGCGGCAACGCGCCGATGCCCACCGAAAAAATGGTGGAACGGATTCCGGCGCGGCGGCTCGGACACGCCTCCGAAGTCGCCTCCGTCGTGGCGTTCCTCGCTTCCGACGAGGCGAGCTATGTGTCGGGCTCCGCCTACACCGTCGACGGCGGTCGCACCGCGGCCTAGGATTTCGTCATTCCGGGATGGTCCGAAGGACCAGACCCGGAATCTCGAGATTCCGGGTTCGATGCTTCGCATCGCCCCGGAATGACAACGTTAAGTAACAGAGGTCTTCGCCGCCATGCCCGTTGTTCTCGATCCCGATGCCGCCGCCGTCTACAAGGCTTTTCAGGAAGCCGGCCGCCCTCCCTATGAGACGGTGCCGCATACGACGGCGCGCGAGCTCTATCTGGCCGGCCGCGCCGTCTCCAATCCCGAGCCGCCGGAACTGGAGTCGGCAAAGCCACTGTCCATCCCGGCTCCGCATGGCGCGATCCCGGCGCGCATCTACACGCCGAAGACATTGCGCAAGACTGACGGACTCGCGCCCTGCCTGGTGTTTTATCATGGCGGCGGCTGGGTGATCGGCGATCTCGATTCCCATGACGTGGTCTGCCGCAAGCTCGCGCATGAGGGCGAGTTGATCGTGATCTCGATCGACTACCGCCTCGCCCCCGAGCACAAATTCCCCGCCGCTGTCGACGATGCCATCGCGACCGTGAAATGGGTCGCATCGAACGCCAGAGAATTCGGCGTCGATGCGACACGACTGATGGTCGGTGGCGACTCTGCCGGCGGCAATCTGGCCGCCGTGGTCGCGCTCGCCGCGCGGGACGGCGATGGCCCTAAACTCGCCGGCCAATTGTTGATCTATCCCGCGACCGATTTTGCGATGAAGCATCCCTCGCATAGCGAGCCCGAGACCAGCATTCTCCTGACGCATTCCGTCATCAAATGGTTCTGCAACCATTATCTCAGCGGCCCCGGCGATATCGACAATTGGAAAGCTTCGCCCGCACGCGCCAAGACGCTCTCCGGATTGCCGCCGGCCTATCTCCTGACCGCCGGCGCCGATCCCTTGCGCGACGAAGGCGACGAATACGCCGCGCGGCTGAAAGAAGCCGGCGTGCCCGTCACCTACAAGCACTTTCCCGGCCAGTTCCACGGCTTCTTCACCATGGGCAAGCTGTTGCCGCAGGCCAATGTCGCGGCAAGCGATATTGCGGCTTGGCTGAAGGCGTTGAACTGACAACAACGGCGCGCGAAGGGATTGACCGGCAACAATGCTGATCTTTGGAATACCGGTCGATTTCATCCTGTTCGCGCTCACGCTGCTCGGCGTCGCGCTGTTTCATCACCACACCCTGCCCGTCGCGCTGACGGGGCTGTCGGCCATCGTCATCTACAAGCTGGTCTTCACCGGCTTCAAATACGGCGCCGGCCTTGGTGGTTTCGGTCACCATATGGCGCATGAATGGGTGACGCTCGCCAACCTGTTCCTGCTGCTGATGGGATTTGCGTTGCTGTCGCGGCATTTCGAGGAGAGCAGGATTCCCCAGGAAATGCCGGCATTGCTGCCGGACGACTGGAAGGGCGGCGTCATCCTGCTGGTGCTGGTTTTCGTGCTGTCGAGCTTCCTCGACAATATCGCCGCGGCCCTGATCGGCGGCACCGTGGCGCGCAGTGTTTTTCAGGGCAAGGTCCATATCGGCTATCTCGCGGCGATCGTCGCCGCCTCGAACGCGGGAGGCGCCGGCAGCGTCGTCGGCGATACCACCACCACCATGATGTGGATCGCCGGCGTCAGCCCGCTTGCCGTCGTCGAGGCCTATATCGCCGCCGTGGTCGCGATGTTGATATTCGCCGTCCCCGCTTCGCTGCAGCAGCAGCGCTATTCGCCGATCATCAAGAATGCCCCGAGCGGATTGAAGGTCGACCCGGTGCGCGTGTTCATCGTCGCGGCCATTCTCGTTGCGGCGCTGGCCGCCAACATCACCGCCAATCTGAAATTCCCGGCGCTGCTCGACACCCTCCCCGTGCTCGGCCTCGCGGTCTGGGTCGCGATCCTGTTGACCGCGCCGTTGCGGAAGCCGGACTGGTCGGTGATGCCGGAGACGTTCAAAGGCACGGTGTTCCTGCTGGCGCTGGTGACGGCGGCCTCGATGATGCCGGTTGAAAAACTTCCCGTTGCCTCGTGGCCGACGGCGCTCGGCCTCGGCTTTGTCTCCGCGGTGTTCGACAATATCCCGCTCACCGCGCTGGCGCTGAAGCAAGGTGGCTATGATTGGGGCTACCTCGCCTATGCCGTCGGCTTCGGCGGATCGATGATCTGGTTCGGCTCGTCCTCGGGCGTTGCCTTGTCGAACATGTACCCGGAAGCAAAATCGGTCGGACGATGGGTCACCCAGGGCTGGCCGATCGCGGTCGCCTATGTGATCGGATTTTTCGTCATGCTTGCGGTCCTCGGCTGGCATCCCGACGCGCCGCATTGATCACGGAAGCCGGCGCGGCGCGGCGACGGCCGCCCGCGTCACTAGCGCCATTGACCATGGCGTCATTGTAGCGGGGATCGGTGTAGTTCATGTAAGCGATCTCGCTGCATCGGCTACTACCCCGCGCGCGCCGCGCGGCGCAGCGATTGCGGCGGTTGGCCGAAGGCGCGGATGAAGGCGCGGCGCATCCGTTCCGGATCGCGGAAGCCGGTGGTTTCGGCGACGCGTTCGATCGCCTCGCTCGACGACTGCACGCGCTGCCGCGCCACCTCGATCCGCAGCCGCTCCACCGCCTTCGACGGCGTGGTGCCGGTCTCGGCGATAAAGGCGCGGGTGAAATGCCGCGAGCTCATGCCAGCCTGCTCGGCCATGTCCTCCACCGTCAGCGGCGCATCGAGATGTTCGCGCGCCCAGGCCAGCAGCGGACCGAAGCGACCGGTCGGCGACTTCAATTCCAGCAGCGACGAGAATTGCGACTGGCCGCCGCTGCGGCGATGGTACAGCACGAGCTGCTTGGCGGTGCGCTGCGCGATCTCGTCGCCGTAATCCTCGACCGCCATGGCGAGCGCGAGATCGATGCCCGCGGTGATCCCTGCCGAGGTCCAGACATTGCCATCGCGCGTATAGATCCGATCGGCTTCCAGCTTCACCTTCGGATAGGCCGACACGAAGTGCCGTGTGCGCTGCCAATGCGTGGTGGCGCGGCGGCCGTCGAGCAGGCCGGCCTCCGCCAGAACGTAAGCGCCGGAGCAAACGCTGGCGACGCGGACGCCGCGCTTGGCCAAACCGCGGACGAAGGCGAGTGTCTTCGGGCAGGTTGCCGCCGTTCGCACGCCCTCGCCGCCCGCGATGATCAAGGTCGTGATCGCGCTGGAAGGTTTCAGGCCGCGTGCCAGCATCTCGACGCCGGAGGTGCTGCGCACCGGCCCCGGCGTCGCCGCCAATGTCCTGATCGCAGGCGCCGCACCCGAAAAGCGCGCGGCGATCTCGAACACCGAAATCGGCCCCGCGGCATCGAGCAACTGGAAGTCCGGAAAAATCAGCACACCGATCATTTGGGGCGATGTCTTTAAATGAGGGATTTATGGCATTTCGGACAAGAAGGCATCATGCCAGGATGGTCTGGTCAAGTGAAATCAGGGGGGCATGATGTCCGCGCCGCTTCAGATCGGTCTCGTGTTGTTTCCCAGGGTAACCCAGCTCGATTTCACCGGGCCCTTGCAGGTGTTCTCCAGCGTGCCCGGCGCGCAGGTGCATCTGATCTGGAAGCGCATCGAACCGGTTACCAGCGACGGGGTCATGACGATCACGCCGACGATGACCTTTGCAGATTGCCCGCAGCTCGACGTCATCTGCGTGCCCGGCGGGGGCGGTACCGACGACATGGTCAATGATGAGGAGATGCTGGCGTTCCTGAAGCAGCAGGCCGAAGGCGCGAGATTCATCACCTCGGTCTGCACGGGATCGCTGGTGCTGGGCGCGGCCGGATTGCTCAGGGGTTATCGGGCGGCGACGCACTGGACGGCGATGGATTTCCTGTCCGCGTTCGGCGCGATACCGACCAAGACCCGGGTCTGCGTCGACCGCAACCGCGTCACCGGCGGCGGCGTTACCGCGGGGATCGATTTCGCGCTGACGTTGGTGTCGCTGTTGGTCGACCGGCAGACCGCGGAAGCAATCCAGCTCCGGCTCGAATATAACCCGGCGCCGCCGTTCAATTCGGGCTCGCCCGACACCGCGCCGCCCGAAATCCTCGCGTTCATGAAAGACAAGATTGCGCCCGCGCAAGCCCGCCGCACCGAGATGATCGGCCGCGCCGCCGCGCGCCTGACATAACGCGCCGCGCACAATCGCGAATAAGAAAAAGGCCGCCTGGTTGCCCAGACGGCCTTTCCTTTCCTACGGCGGCGCCACATTGACGGGCGATCTCAGAAACTCTGCACCGGGGGCCTATCTCCCAGCCGTATCCTGATCGGGTGCCGCTGCTCATCGGGACAGTCGCGAACTGGAGCCCGAACCGTACGCAATGGTTTCCCATCTCCGTAAGATGGCTTCATTGAACGGCGAACGGGCCAAGCGCGCAAGCACGCCTTAACAACAGTCCCCGCTGTTCCCGATATTCACAGGCGCGCTTGCGTCGCAGCAAATGCATTGTTCTGGCGTGTGCGCTGCGCCAGGTGCGCGAAGACGATGCCGTGGGTGATGAAATAAAACGGCACCAGCACAGTCGGGACGCTCGACCACGGCAGCGACCACATCCCAGTCGAGCCGACCGCCCCACCAAAGATTTGCAGCGGTGATCCCGGGGCTGAAAGCACGCCGAGTGCAACCGCCTCCATCAGATCGAGCGTGCCGAGAATGTTCCACGCCAACAGCGCGCCGCGACTGCCGGCAAAGTTACGCGCAGCGGTCAGCATCAACGGGATGGCGATGACGCCGACGATGATATCGCCCCATCCCGCCGATTGCGGAAATGGTCCGCTCAGCTTTCCCTGCGACGCCAGCAACAATATGAACGCGCCCGGCAGGATGCGAAGGGCGTTGAGGCCGAGCAATAGCGGCACCGGCAACCCAAGCAGGGTTGCGCGCACACCACTGGACAACAACGCTGCTGCGCCGATCGCCACCAGCGGCAGAGCTATCATGATGCCGACCGCCGGCACCGGTGTTGCCGCCGCCGCATAGATGCCGGTGGTCGCCAGCGCGATCGCAAAGCCGATCCATAGTCCGGCGATCGTCACCGTCGTCAGTTTCTGCGTCGACGAGAGCGGCATCATCGCAATGACGGCATACAGAATGACCGCGATGACAGCGGTCAAAACGGTCGTTCCAATCAGATCAAGCATCGCAGCCTCCTAGGTGTAGTTACACATATCAAGAACGGAAAATGCAGACCGGCAACGTCCGATCCCATTCATTCGAAACTTCGAGAGCCCAGTACTTTCAGCGCCGCCTGGCCGTCGGCGCCGAGCAGTTTGCCGACCTCGGCCTGCGCCTTCGCCCAATAGGGAAAACTGCGGCGCACGACGCCCCGCCCCTGCGCGGTAATGGCGATCATGCGCGCCCGTGGATCCTCGCCGGGCTTGGTCGAAATCCATTTCTGCGTTTCGAGCAGCGCCAGATTGCGCGTCAGCGTGGTGCGCTCCATTCCCAGAAAGCCGGCCAGCCTGCCGACAGGCATTTCACCGCGCAGCATCAGTTGCGACAGGATCGTGAACTGGGTGGCGCGGATGCCGGATTCCTGCATGTGGAAATCGTACAGCCGGGTGATCTTGCGCGCGGCCTGGCGCGACGCCAGGCAGAAGCAGCCGGCGGCGGCCATGTAATCGGGGCTGTCGGATTCGCGCATCGCCATCAAGATGAGTGTAGATACACATAATGGACCGCGCAAGCATCCGGATCGGTTCTTCAAGGACATGTGAGGCCCGGTCCGGACGACGCGTCGGTGCGGCAGCCTGGCTTCCCGTTACGTCGACGCCCGTACTTCGCGCGAATTCGTCCGCTGAATCCCAGCGAATTCCGCCCCGGCATCGCCTCAAGCAAATTGCGCGAGGCCGTGGCCGAGGGACCAATTCTCCGTCGCGGCGTCGAGAACGACGATGAAAACATCCTCCGGCCGGATGCCCGGATTTTCGCCGAGCAACTCCGCGATGCGCCGGTACAGCGCCTTCTTCTGTTCCGCGGTGCGGGTGTTGAATACCGTGATCTGGATGTAGACGACGTCGGCACTCCGGGCGACGCCGTAGGCATTGCCGTAGCGGAAGTTCGCCGCGTCATGCTCCGTGATGGTCATGAACTGGTCGTCTTCGGGCACGTTCAACGCCTCGCGCATCGCGCGGTAAAGGCCGTCGAAGATCGCCTGCCGGTAGGCTTCCGGCTTTCCGGCGCGCAGGGAGATGTGAAGCAGCGGCATCGTGGGGTCCTTTCGGTTGGTCCTGACAGAACCAATAGATGCCGGCTGATCATTTTGATATGCTATGGATCCTGATATCAGCTATAAGGTACAGGAATGACTGAAACTCCGCTCGACCTCGACGCCGTCCAGGCATTCATCCGCATTGCCGAGCTCGGCAGCTTCACGCGCGCGGCTGAAGCGATGCGGACGACGCAGGCCGCGGTCAGCTCGAAACTGAAGCGGCTCGAAGAGCGGCTCGGCTGCCGGCTGATCGAGCGGACACCCCGGCACGTGCAGCTTTCGACGCAGGGCGCCGTCTTCCTCGAACACGCCCGCGAACTGCTGGCGGTGCACGAACGGGCGCTCGCCGTATTTGCCGGAGCCCGGCAGCGCCTGACCATCGGCATCAGCGACCACGTGGCGGGGCCGGAGCTGCCCGCGCTGATCGCGCGTATGAACACGCAAGACCCGCAACTGTTGATCGAGATCCGGATCGGATCCTCGGGCGACCTGCTGCAAAGCTTCGACCGGCGCGAACTCGACACCGTGATCGCCCGCCTGCATGCCGGGCGGAACGACGGGGAAGTTCTCACCGAAGAAAAGTTCGGCTGGTTCGCAAGCCCTGGCTGGCAGTATCGCGCGGGCGAGCCGTTGCCGCTTGCCACCATGGCCGAGCCCTGCGGCGTGCGTGCGATGGCAGGAAGGCTTCTCGATGCGGCGGGCGTGCCCTGGACGGAAATTTTCGTCGGCGGCGGCGTCGCGACGGTTGCGGCCGCCGTCATGGCCGGGCTCGGCGTTGCGGCGTTGGCGCCGCGCATGCTGCCCTTTGGCGCCGTTGACGTCGGCGCGAGACTCGGGCTTCCCGATTTACCGCACTTGCCGGTTCTGCTTCACACCAGGGTCAAGGACGGCCGGCCGCACGATGCGCTGGTCGCGCTTTCGGCGGCCTTCAGGAGCGCGGTGCGCGGCTAGCCTAGGCAGCTTAGCTTCCCGGCGTCCAGGCCTGATAGTCGCCGGTGGCCGCAGGACGGCGGCCGCTCGCCAGCGTCGAGCCGGACGGGCGATAGGCCGCAGCCGTGCCGGTCAGGTTCGGCAAATGCGGCTTTTCCCACTCGCGCGCGGTGTAGGTCTCTTCGGTCGGGGCGACGTCGACGGTGTGATGCAGCCAGCCATGCCATGACGGCGGCACCTTGCTCGCTTCAGCGTAGCCGTTATAGACCACCCAGCGGCGCTGGAAGCCGAGCGTCGGATCGATCTTGCCGCCCTTGGTGCGATAGTAGGTGTTGCCCTGCTCGTCCTGGCCGACCAATTCGCCAAACCGCCACGTCCACAATTGCGTGCCGAAGGTCTGGCCGTTCCACCAGGTGAATATTTTCAGCAGAAACAGCTTCATGAGGGCTCGGCCGGTTCGAGAAAGCGTGACGCCGTGATGCCATCGGCGCGCCCGATTGTCCAGACGCGTTGGCCAATTGCGGCGATACTTCGCCAGATCGGGACAAGGCCTCGGCGAGACCGCATTTGCGCCTGTTTTTGGCGTCGAATTGTCGCGGAATCAGTGCGAGCTGTTCATGCCGCATACAGTTCCCATCTACCAATTTGAGCGCTGCGCACGATCGGTGCGCGGGCTCGGGAACGCCCGCCCCCTGAAATGGTTGGGTCGTATCCCGGAGATGGAGCCAACAATGACCAGTTTGAAAGTTTTAAGTACCGCCGCAGCGATCGCGGCGCTTGTTGCACCGGTGGTGCTGCCCAGCGCGAGCTTCGCGCAGGAGCGTCCCGGGATAGCGCGCGGCGGTGGCGGAGCGCCGGCCGCAGCAGGTGGCGGTGGCATCCGTGGTGGAGGTGGAGCCCCGGCCATAGGTGGTGGCGGCTTCCGCGGCGGCGGAGGCGCCCCGGCCATTAGTGGCGGCAGCTTCCGCGGCGGCGGCGGACCGGCGGTCGCAGGTGGCGGCGGAGGATTTCGTGGAGGCGGCGGAGGTGCCGTTTACAGCGGCGGCGGTTATCGTGGCGGATATGGCCGCCATCATCACCACGGCGGCGGTGGTTTCTTCCCCGGCGCGGTCGCGGGTGCCGTGATCGGTGGCGCGCTCGCGTCGCAGAGCTACGGCTATTACGGCGGCTCCGGCTATTACGCGCCGGGCTATTATGACGAGGGATATGTCGATGACGGCGTGGTGGCGGTATCCCCCGGCGGCGACGATGATTCCTATTGCCGACAGCGCTATCGTTCCTACGATCCGCAATCTGGAACCTATCTTGGCAATGACGGCTATCGGCACGCCTGCCCGTAACGCCATTGTGACGACGTGAATTTGAAGAGCGGCGCATTCCGGTGCGCCGCTCTTTTCATGAGCGCAGTCTATGAACGCAGTGCCACCGCGACGCCGCCGAGCGTGATCGCCAGGGCTGCGATCTCGCGCAAGCCGAGCGGCTCATGCAGCATCGCCGCTGCCGCGAGCACGCCGACCACCGGCACCAGCAAGGTCCCGATCGAGGCGGTCGCCGCCGGCAGCCGCTCCAGCGCGGCGAACCAGCAGACGTAACACAGGCAGAACGGAATCAGCGTCATCTGGAGCATCGACGCCCAGCCGATCGGTGAGAGTGCCGACAATTGCGGCTGTTCGAGCGCGACCCCGACGATCGCTACCGGCAGACAGCCGAGGCCGACCTGCCAGGCGGCCAGCGCAAGCGGCGGCATCGCCAGCGGAAAATGCTTGGTCAGGACAGTGCCGAGCGCGACGCACACCGCGCCCGTCAGCGCGAACAAGATGCCCGGCAGCTTTTCGACGCTGGCCTCGACGCCATTGCCGCCGATCAGCACGGCTATGCCGGCAAGCGCGACCATCAGGGAAAGTGCACGGAGCAATGACAGCCGTTCGCCGAGGATCGGCCACGCCATAAATGCCACCCAGACCGGGATCGAGATGCCCAGCACCGCGGCCTCGCTGGCGTTCAGCCACAAGAGCGCAAGCCCCATGAAGGCGGTCCAGCCCCCGATCGACAGCGTCGAGACCAGCAGGAGCCGCAACCACATTCCCCGGGGCACGCGGAGCGTCTGCTGCCGCGCGAGCGCGATCAACGCGAGGGCCGCGGCGCCGGCGATGCCGCACAGGCCGCGCGCGGACAGCGGCGGCCATTCGGTCAGCAGATGTTTCATGATCGGGAAGTTGAGGCCCCACCCCACCGAGGCGATCGCAAGGACGATCAAGCCGAGCGGCGACATCCGGGGGCGACCCGCTTGGCGAGTGAAAGGCATGGCGGGACTTAAATCCGGAACCGGGAGCGCATTCGTTTCTTGTTCTGCCACACACTACCGGAATTCGCTGCTAAGCGAATCTTATATGCACTCTACCATACAGACGGCGTGTCGACGATCCGATTAATCGTTTCTGGGGCCGTGCGCGTCGCCGACCGCAGCCCGAACAAAAAGGAACCATCGTGCCGCGCGTCCTCGTGGTCGATGACGACCCGATGGTTTGCGTCGCCATCGAGGTTTGTCTGCAGCGTCAGGGCTTCGACGTCACCGTTGCCGACGGTGGAGAGGCCGGGATACGGGCACTCGAAGCGTCCGAATTCGACGTGATGCTGGTCGACGTCTTCATGCCGCATATGCGCGGTTTTGAATCAATTCGGATGTTCCATGACCGCCGGCCCGAAATTCCGATCATTGCAATGTCCGGCTACGCCTTCGCCAATACCGAACGCGCGCCGGATTTCCTGCGGATGACCATCGAACTCGGTGCGGCATGCTGCCTGCGCAAGCCGTTCACGCCGAACGCCCTGTTGACCAGCGTCAACGAATGCCTCACCAAATCGGGACAGTCCGCGCGGCTCTCGAAATGATGAAATAAAAGCGTAATGCCCTCGCAGCGTATCATCCTTGGAATTGGCCTCGCGATCCTCCTCGTTATTGGTGCTGCCTCGATCGGTCTCGACCTCAAGTCGCGCGCCGATTCGGCTGTCGTCGACCATGCGATCGAGGTACTGAAACGGATCTCGGATATCCGCCCCCTGCTTCGCCGCGCCGAAAGTGCCGCGCGCGGCTTTGCGCTCACCGGCAACCCGGATTTCGTGAAAGAATACAACGAATCCAGCGACGCGATCCTGCCGGCCTTCGATGACCTGATCAGGACGGTGAAAGGCAACCCCGGCGAAACCCAACTGCTCGAACAGGCCAAGGCGCTGGTCACCCGCCAGATTGCGACCGGCGGCGAGTTGATCAAACTCAGGAACGCGGGCGACCAGGCGGGAATAGAAGCGCTGCTGGCCAACGCCGAGGACGGCGTGGCGACGGAGACGATCGCCACCAATTTTGCAAAGACCGTCGCCGAGGAACGCAGGCTGATGACGCTGCGCCGCACCGAATCCGAGTCCAACGGAACCTTCCTGCTGGCGATCGATCTGGCGGGCGTGGTCCTGATCCTGGTGCTGGCGACCTTCCTCACGCTGTCGACGGGCCGGTCACGCCGTGAGTTGCAGGAATCTCTCACTACAACTAAAGCCACCAACGAGGCTCTGGAGGCCGCGGTCGCCGAGCGGACCGAGCATCTCGTCACCGCGAACGAAAAGCTGCGTCATTCGACGGACGTGCTTCAGACCACCTTCCACAGCATGGCCGAGGCGGTGCTGGTGATCGATACCAAGGGCAAGGTGATGCTCTCCAACCCGGCCGCAGAAAAGATGCTGCGGTATCGTCCGGGCATGACCGTCGAGCTGTTGCGGTCGCTGAGTGCCGTCTTTCACGCCGACGGCGTTACGCCGATGCCTTCCCGCGAGATGCCGGCATCGCGCGCGCTGCGCGGCGAGGAGTTCGACGCCTCCGAAATCGTGGTGCGGCCCCGCGGCGACAACTCGCCCGTTCATCTTGTCATCAGTGGCCGGCCGCTGCGCAACGCATCGGGCGCCATCAGCGGCGCGGCATTGATCTATCACGACGTCACCGGCGCGCACGAAACCGAACGCAAGCTGCAGCAATCCCAAAAGCTGGACGCCATCGGCAAACTCACCGGCGGTGTCGCGCATGATTTCAACAACATGCTGACCGTGATCACCGGCACCACCGAAACGCTGGTCGCGGGCCTTGACGATCACCCGACGCTGAAGAAGACCGCCGAACTGATCGACGTTGCGGCGGAGCGCTGCAGCGAACTGATCCAGCATTTGCTGGCCTTCGCCCGCCGCCAGCCGCTGCATCCGCGCAACGTCGACATCAACGGCACGGTGCTCGACATCGCCAAGCTGCTGCGCCCTACCCTTGGCGAGCAGATCGAGATCGACTCGATCCTCGAGCCGGAAGTCGCGGCCGCCCATATCGACGCCTCGCAGCTCGCCAACTCGCTGCTCAACATGGCGATCAACGCCCGCGACGCCATGCCCGACGGCGGCAAGCTGTTGCTGGAGACCCGCAACGTCGTGCTCGACGAGACTTATGCGCAGGCCAATCCCGGCGTGCTGCCCGGCCCTTACGTGATGCTGGCGGTTAGCGACACCGGCACCGGCATGTCGAAGGAAGTGCAGGACAAGGTGTTCGAGCCGTTCTTCACCACCAAGGAAGTCGGCAAGGGTTCCGGGCTCGGCATGAGCATGGTCTACGGCTTCGTCAAACAATCCGGCGGCCACGTCCGGATCTACAGCGAGGAAGGCCACGGCACCACGATCAAACTGTATCTGCCACCGGCACGCGGGCAGACCGCGACGGCGGTTGCCGCGGCGACGCCCCTGGCCGGCGGCACCGAAACCGTGCTGGTGGTCGAAGACGACGAACTGGTGCGCAACTTCGTCACCACGCAGCTACAGAGCCTCGGCTACCAGACGCTGGATACCGCCGACGGCCCGTCAGCACTGCAGGCGATGAAAAACGGCGTTCAGTTCGATCTGCTGTTTACCGACGTGATCCTGCCCAACGGCATGACCGGCCGGCAGCTCGCCGACGAGGTCGCAAAACAGCGGCCCGGTATAAAGGTGCTTTATACCTCGGGGTATACCGACAACGCGATCGTGCACCAGGGCCGGCTCGACCCCGGCGTGCTGCTGCTCGGCAAACCCTATCGCAAGTCGCAGCTGGCCAAGATGATCCGCCAGGCGCTGGAGAGCGATGCGGGGTAGAGAGCGTTTTCGAGCGAAGCATGCCCTCGGACTTGATCCGGGGGTGGATACCGGTTCGCATAGCAATCAAGCTAGCAGATTGCGTAGACTTATCTGCGGTAGAAAACGCGTCAAAACGAGAGTCTTCTCTAACGGGTCGTTCCCCGCGGCGTCAGAATCGCGTCGATCCTGACGCGGTGGCCCTTGCTCTTGCCGATCAGGTCCGGCTTTTGGTCCAGAACATTCAAGAGCAGCATCCCGGCCTCCCGTCCGACACGCGCGCCATCGACCGCCACGGTGGTCAAGGCCGGCGTACAGCACCTGGACACATCAAAGTCGCCGAACCCGACCACGGCCAGTTGGGAAGGCACCTGCAAACCCAATGCCTGAGCCTCCGTGAGAACGCCGAACGCGCATGGATCGGAAACACACACGATCGCATCGATATCGGGCCACCGCTTCAGCATGTGCGGAAGTGCCGCGCGGCCTTCCAGCATGTTGAGCGGCGGCGGCGCCTGATTGTGAAGCCGAACAGGGCCGAGCTTGAGTGCTTCGACTTCGCGGACAAATCCCATGCGTCGGCGCGCGCCCCGCGTTCCCTCATCATTGGTCTCACCGAGATAGGCAAGACGACGGTAGCCGCGCCCGGCAAGGAAGCGAACCACGCCACCGGCAACGTCCTCGTTTGAAAACCCGACCACGTTATCGATCGGCCTTGCGGGCCAGTCCCAGAGCTGCACAATCGGAATACCGGACTCGCGCATCAGCTTGCGCGACCGCGGCGAATGGCCGTCGGAAATAACGACGATCGCTTCGGGCCGGCGCTGCAGCAACTCGGTCAGCAATCGCTCTTCGCGCTTGGTCTCGTAATTGGTGTAGCCGATCAGAATCTGAAGTCCGGCCTCCTCCAGCGTTTCCGCCAGCGCGTGAACCGTCTCGGCCAGGGGCCGGTTGTTCAGCGACGGCGCCAGCACCGCGACAAAGCCCGACCGCTTGGAGGACAGGCTGCCCGCAATCTGGTCGGGGACATAACCAAGCGCCTTCACCACCTCCAGAATTCGCCGGCGCGTTGCCGGCGACACGACACCATCGTGCTTCAGCGCGCGCGACACGGTCATCGCCGAAACGCCGACGGCGCGGGCGACGTCTTCCATTTTAATGCGGCGCATCAACACCTCGTTCCGGCCGTTCTCAATAACAGCATGCAGTCACTTGCGGAAGGGCTACGGGTTATGTTATCGATAACATAGCTTGAAAACAAGCAGTCGACGCCAACGTCGCGAGAAGTGTACGGGAAACGCAACGGTCCGGGGCAACCCGGACAACAGGAGGAATCGATGAAGATTTCGCGTCGCACGGCCCTCAAGGCCACGCTTGGATCCGCGCTGGCGACATTACCGCTTCCCTATGTTGCGCAGGCCGCCGGCACCGATTGGTCGAAGCTCAAGGGGCAAACCATCGTCGTCAATTGGCCGTCGCATCCCCATTACGATATCGCCAAGAAGCTGATCCCGGAGTTCACGGCGGCGACCGGTATCAAGGTCGAACTCGACGAAATGCAGTATCTGCGGATGAAAGATGCCCAGGTGCTGCAGATGTCGAAACCGCAAGGCGACTACGACGTCATCGTCTACGTCATCATGTGGAAGACCGAATACGTCCAGCGCAATTTCCTGACCGAGCTCGCGCCGATGTTCGCGAACGAGGCTCTCGCGATGAAGGACTACAACAAGGACGACATCATCACGGCCTACTATGAAGGGCTTGGTCTCGTCGGCGGTCCCCGGGGTTATTTGCCCGGTCCGGGAGCCAAGCTGTACGGCCTTCCCTACGGCGCCGAATGCAGCGTGCTCGCCTATCGAAAGGATATCTTCGCCAAGCACAATCTGGCTGCCCCCAAGACCTACGACGACATGCTGGCTGCGGCCCGCACGGTGAAGGAAAAGGAACCGGGCATGGGCGGCCTGACACAGCGTGCGCAGGCCGGTCACCAGGTCACGGCCGGCTGGCTGATGCACCTCACGCCCTATGACGGGCTGGTGATCGACAACAAGTTCGAACCCCGGGTGTCCGATCCGGCGGCGATCAAGGCCACCGAAGTCTACAAGGAATTCATCGATACCGGCCCCACCGGCGGCGCCTCATTCGACTTCGGGCAGTGCATGAATTCGTTCCTGCAGGGCCAATCGGCGATGTACTGCGACAGCATTTCCATCTTCGGTCCGGCGCGCGATCCCGCCAAATCGAAAGTCACGGAAACCGTCGGCTACGTCGTTCATCCCAAAGCCACCAAATATTCAGGTGAACTCGGCGGCTTCGGCCTCGCCATTCCCAGAAACTCCGCCAAGCGCGAAGCGGCATTTGCCTTCATGCAATGGATGACGGCGGCACAGCAGGATGTCCGGATCACCGCCCAGGGCGGCCAACCCAGCCGCTGGTCGACACTGGATCATCCGGATGTCAAAAAGATCTATCCCGTGGACGTCTATCGCGAATGCCTCAAGATCGCGAACCCCGACTGGCGCCCGATCATCAATGAATGGACGGAAATTTCCGAGAAGGTTCTCGGCATCCGGCTGTCCGAGATCATCACCGGGAAGACGCCGATCAAGCCGGCGATGGACAGCGCCGCGGCCGAAATAAAAACCATCATGACGCGTGCCGGCTATTACAAGACCTGATCGGCGGTCATCAAATGCAACTGGGATCGGGTTTCGATCGACGGCTGACGCCGTATATCTTTGCAGCGCCGGCCGTCCTGATCATGCTGTTCGGACTGCTGTATCCGGTCGTCGAGGCTTTGCGACTGGCCTTCTACGAAGTGCGGCTCGGCGAGCAAATGACGCCGCAGGCCTTCCGCGGCTTTGCCATTTTTGCGGAAGCGCTGTCGGATTCATCCGTTCGGAAGTCGATGGCCGTGACGCTCCAGTTCTCGGTCATTGTCGTCTTCGTTGAAATGGCACTTGGCGTCGGCCTGGCGCTGGCGCTGGAAAAGCCGCTCCGCGGCATGATGGTCTTTCGAACGCTGCTCGTCTTGCCGATGATGATCGCGCCGATCTGCGTCGGATTGATCTGGCGATACATGTTCGACGTCAATGTCGGCCCGATCAATGGCTGGCTGTCCGTCTTCGGCTTGAAGCCGGCCTGGCTGGCGGACCCCGGGCTGGCATTCTTCGCGATTTGCGTCACGGATATCTGGCAGTTCACGCCGTTCGTGTTCATCCTGGCGCTTGCGGGACTGCAGGGCCTCGATCAATCCTCGGTCGAAGCGGCGAAGATGGACGGCGCGACCACGCTGCAAATCATTCGCTACGTGAAACTTCCGCTGCTGGCCCCCATCCTCATGATCACGATCCTGATGCGGGTGATCGACGCCCTGCGCGGGCTCGAGGTGGTGTATGCGATGACCAACGGCGGCCCGGGTCTTTCGACCGAGCTGTTCTCGCTGCACATCTACAAATCGGCGTTCGTGACCCAGCGCATGGGCCATTCGGCCGCCCTGTCCATCGGTCTGCTGGTCGTGACAACGGCGCTCAGCGCGTTGCTGCTGATGTGGAGCAACCCGCTGCGTCAGAAGGGCCGCTGACCATGCCGGATGCATTCGCCACCAATGAACGCAATAACAATGCCGTCAGGCTGGCTGCCGTTGCGGCCTTTGCCGCGATCTCCATTCTTCCCATTCTGGTGATGCTGTCGACCTCGCTGAAGACCCAGCGCCAGGTGTTCAGCGGCGACTTCTCGTTCTTCATGGTTCCGACATTCGAGAATTACCGGACCGTGCTCGAGGGACGCTTTCTCGGCTATCTCGGCAACAGCGTCGTCGTCAGCCTGTTTGCGACCGTCCTGACGCTGGTGTTCGGCACGATGTGCGCCTATGCGATCTCGCGATTCAAATTTTCCGGCCGCTCGCCGATTGCATTCGGCACGCTGTTGATCCGCACCGTTCCGCCCGCGGTGCTGGCGATCCCGGTGTATTTCATTTTCACGCCGCTGCATCTGGACGGACTGGTCGGCCTGACGATTTCCTACATCGCGCTCAATCTGCCGTTCACGATCTGGCTGCTGTACGGCTTTATCGAGCAGGTCCCCACCGAACTAGAAGAAGCGGCGACCGTCGACGGCTGCGGGCCGTTTCGCCTGTTTTTCACGTTGATCCTTCCCCTGCTGAAGCCTGGCCTCGCCGCCGCGGCGATCTTCACCTTCAGGATCGCCTGGAACGAGCTGGTGCTGGCCTCCATCCTCACCAACCGGACCAGCCGGACGCTGCCGTATGGCGTCTATCTCTTCATCACCGACGTCGGCATCGACTGGGGCCAGTTGATGGCCGCGGGAATGCTCGTGGCATTGCCGCCGCTCATTTTCACATTCGTCGCCGCGCGGCAGATCATCACCGGGCTTACCGCCGGCGCCGTCAAGGGTTAGCCCGCGGCAAATACCAACCACCTCTAGTGACAATAACAGGAGAACGACCATGGAAATCAAAGGCAAGCGCCAGGAAGCTTCGTTGAATTACGACAAGGGGATCGGCGCATGGTTCGGTGCGTCGCAGCCAATCTCGCGGGATGAGATGCTGAGCCGGGTCTTTCGCTTCGACGACCTGCCGTCGAGCAACACCGCGTTCATCGATGCCGTGATTCCCGGACATAACCGCACCTTGATGGGCGCGCTGGGAAGCGGCACGGCCGAGGAAGACCTCAAGCATCGGGTCGAAAAGGCGGAGAACTACCACATCGACTACATCAAAGCCGATCCGGGCAATGGCGCGGCGCTGCACTCCCACGACACCGAAGAGACTTTCATCTGCCTGACCGGCAAATGGCTGATAACATGGGGCACCGATGGCGAAGAAAGCGTCGAGCTCGGCTATCTCGACGGCATTTGCTGTCCGCCGGGCGTGATGCGCTCGTTCGAGAATATCAGCGACAAGACCGCCCTGTTGCTTGCCATTATCGGCGGACACGAGCCCGGCCACGTCGTCTGGTCGGAATCGATCCAGCAAAAGATGACTAAGGGAGCCACATAGGGCCAGCTACGACGGAACCAGCTACGACCGTGTCGCCAGCACCACGCCCGCCAGCGTGAACAGCAGCGCCACGATCTGGATCGGCCCCAGCGGTTCATGCAACGCGACGGCCGAGGCCACCACGCCGATCACCGGCACCGCCATGGTGCCGATCGCGGCGACCGAGGCCGGCAGCCGCGACAACGCGGCAAACCAGCTGACATAGGCGATGCAGAACTGGATCACGGTGGAATAGATCAGGAGCCACCAGCCGAGCTGGCTGACGTTACCAAGATGCGTGGTCTCGATCGCGAGGCCGATGATCGCGATCGGAAAACAGCCGAGCCAGATCTGCCAGGCGGCAGCCGGGATCGGCGCCATGTCCAGCGGCAGTTTCTTGGCGAGCACGGTGCCGAGCGCAAAACCGATCGACCCCGTCAGCGCCATCAATATCCCCGGCAGCTTGGCCGCCGACGCCGTCACGCCGTTGCCGCCCATGATCGCGGCGAGGCCCGCGAACGCCAACAGCAGCGAGACCGTACGCAACCAGGTCGGCCGCTCGCCCAGCACCGGCCAGGCCAGCAGCGAAGCCCACACCGGCATGGTGTAGGCGATCAGCGCGGTTTCGCTGGCCGGCAGCCACAGCAGCGCCAGCCCCATCAGCACCATCCACCCCGTCACATTCAGCAGCGCCGCCAGCATCAGCCGCGGCCACAGCGCCCGGTCGACCCTGAGGCTCTGCCCCCGCAGCAGCGCCAGCGCGGCCAGCAGCAGGGCACCGATGACGCCGGTAAAACCGCGCAGCGTCAGCGGTGGCAATTCGCCGAGCAGGAATTTTGTGACGGGCCAGTTAAAGCCCCAGCCCACCGAGGTGATGGCGAGGAACATGAGCCCGGCGGGTGCGAGGCGCGCACGCGCGGCTGATGGCGCAGGGTCTGTCACGAGGGCTACCGGCAGGAATCGGAAAGAAGCGGAAAAGAGAATCGGCCGAGGGAATCAGCGGGGGAATCGGGGGCGACTTTGGCCCTTATCGGGGGCCACGACCACGGGGCCGCCGACATGCCAGCCCGGAGTTCTCCGTAGCCTTACGTGAGTCTCCAAAGTGCAATCCCGGAAGGCCCGGAAGGCGCGAATAAATACTTGCCCTGTGAACAGCGGGTGCAGCTCGAAAATCAGCCCCGCCAAACAATTTTTTATCCTTGGGAATCTGTGAGGACTCACCGATACTTGGCGACATCACAGGCGCGGGAACACCCCCTGTTATCCCCCTCTTTCCACCATATTTAGTATTTGATTCAGGAACTCGTACTAGTCCTTGACGGGCGTAACGGACTTGGCCTAGTTTTCTTCCTGTTCGGCGCGAGTGTGTTTTGGGTCCCCGCCGGTCATCCCAAAAGGGTTCCGAAACGATCACTCCGTCCGCCGGTTAAGGCCGCGGGCGAGGACTTTTTGCCCCCAAAACGGGGGCGTTCGGGGCGCGAAAAAAGGGGCCGGAATAGGCCTGGCGTGACGCGGCAAGTGAAGCGTTGGGGCGTTGAATTGCATGACCTGGAGGGCCCCTTGGGACCCCACAGGAAGTGCCAGCGACAAGGTCGATGCGGGCATCGATCTAGCCGCCGAGAGAGACAGACCGGATTCACCGGTTGAGCTGCGGATCGAGCGATCAGGGTTGTCAGGGCTATTCTTATAGTCCCGACGCAACCAAGGTCCGGGAGGTCCGCTCAAGGATAACATTCCGGCAACCGCGCCAAAGCGGACCGGTCAGAAGAAGACGGGGCACGACCATGCGAATCGAACGGCGCAACACGACTCAAGGCCAGTCACCCTACGCAGGGATTGATTTCAGATTGACGACATCGGAGATCCGCAATCCCGATGGCTCGGTCGTGTTCCGGCTGGAAAACGTCGAGGTGCCGCAGTTCTGGTCGCAGGTCGCCTCCGACGTCCTGGCGCAGAAGTATTTCCGCAAAGCCGGCGTCGCCGCGCGCCTGAAGAAGGTCGAGGAAGAGACCGTGCCGTCCTGGCTGTGGCGCTCGGTGCCCGACACCGAGGCGCTTAGCCACCTGCCCGAGAACGAGCGCTTCGTCAGCGAACTCTCGGCCAAGCAGGTATTCGACCGCCTCGCCGGCTGCTGGACCTATTGGGGCTGGAAGGGCAGCTACTTCTCAAGCGAAGAAGACGCTTCAGCCTTCTTCGACGAACTGCGCTTCATGCTGGCCAAGCAGATGGTCGCGCCGAACTCGCCGCAGTGGTTCAACACCGGTCTGCATTGGGCCTACGGCGTCGATGGCCCCGGCCAGGGCCACCATTATGTCGATCCGTTCACCGGCAAGCTGACCAAGTCCAAGTCGGCTTACGAGCATCCGCAGCCCCACGCCTGCTTCATCCAGGGCGTCAATGACGACCTCGTCAACGAGGGCGGCATCATGGACCTCTGGGTCCGCGAAGCCCGCCTGTTCAAATACGGCTCCGGCACCGGCTCCAACTTCTCGCGCCTGCGCGGCGAAGGCGAAAAGCTTTCCGGCGGCGGCCGCTCGTCCGGCCTGATGAGCTTCCTCAAGATCGGCGATCGCGCAGCGGGCGCGATCAAGAGTGGCGGCACCACGCGCCGCGCGGCCAAGATGGTCGTGGTCGACGCCGACCATCCGGATATCGAGACCTATATCGACTGGAAGGTGAAGGAGGAGCAGAAGGTCGCGGCGCTGGTGACCGGCTCCAAGATCAACCAGAAGCACCTCAAGGCCGTGCTGAAGGCCTGCGTCAATTGCGAAGGTTCGGGCGACGACTGCTTCGACCCCGAGAAGAACCCTGCCCTGCGCCGCGAAATCAAGCTCGCGCGCCGTTCGCTGGTGTCCGACAACGTCATCAAGCGGGTGATCCAGTTCGCCAAGCAGGGCTACAAGGACATCGACTTCCCGACCTACGACACCGACTGGGATTCGGAAGCGTATCTCACCGTCTCCGGCCAGAACTCCAACAACTCGGTCTCGCTGAAGGACGATTTCCTCCGCGCCGTCGAAACCGATGGCGACTGGAACCTGATCGGCCGCACCAGCAAGAAAGTGACAAAAACGCTGAAGGCCCGGGATCTCTGGGAGAAAATCGGTCACGCCGCCTGGGCGTCGGCCGATCCCGGCCTGCACTTCAACACCACCATGAACGACTGGCACACCTGCAAGGCGTCCGGCGACATCCGCGCCTCCAATCCGTGCTCGGAATACATGTTCCTTGACGACACCGCCTGCAATCTGGCGTCCGCCAACCTGATCACGTTCTACTCGACCACGACCAAGCGTTTCGACGTCGACGCCTATGAGCATCTCTGCCGGCTCTGGACGATCGTGCTCGAAATCTCCGTGATGATGGCGCAGTTCCCGTCCAAGGCGATCGCCGAACTCTCCTACGAGTTCCGCACGCTGGGCCTCGGCTTTGCCAACATCGGCGGCCTGCTGATGACCATGGGTCTCCCTTATGACTCCAAGGAAGGCCGCGCGCTGTGCGGCGCGCTGACCGCGATCATGACCGGCGTCTCCTATGCGACCTCGGCCGAGATGGCCAAGGAACTTGGCCCCTTCCCCGGCTACAAGAAGAACGCAGCCCACATGCTGCGCGTGATCCGCAACCACCGCCGCGCCGCCCATAGTGAAAGCCGTGGCTACGAGGCGCTCGCGGTCAACCCGGTGCCGCTGGATTACGCCAGCGTGCCGCAGGCCGACATCGTCGAGCACGCCAAGGCGGCCTGGGACCTCGCGCTGCAGCTCGGCGAAGTCCATGGCTACCGCAACGCGCAGACCACCGTGGTGGCGCCGACCGGCACCATCGGCCTCGTGATGGATTGCGACACCACCGGCATCGAGCCTGATTTCGCACTGGTGAAGTTCAAGAAGCTCGCCGGCGGCGGCTACTGGAAGATCATCAACCAGGCCGTTCCCGTGGCGCTGCGCACGCTTGGCTACCGCGAAAGCGACATTGCCGAGATCGAGGCCTATGCCGTCGGCCACGGCTCGCTCTCCAATTCGCCCGGGATCAACGTCTCCACCCTGAAGACAAAAGGCTTCACGGATGAGGCGATCGCCAAAGTGGAAGCGGCGCTGCCGACCGCCTTCGACATCAAGTTCGCCTTCAACAAGTGGACTTTTGGCGAGGACTTCCTGCGCGAGACGCTCAAGATTGCGCCGGAAGCGATTGCCGCGCCGGGCTTCGACCTGCTCGCCGCCGTCGGGTTTACAAAACGTGAAATCGAAGCCGCCAACGTGCACATCTGCGGCGCGATGACGGTCGAGGGAGCTCCACACCTCAAGGCAGACGATTATGCCGTGTTCGACTGCGCCAACCCCTGCGGCAAAATTGGAAAACGTTATCTCTCGGTCGAGAGCCACATCCGCATGATGGCGGCCTCGCAGCCGTTCATCTCGGGCGCGATCTCCAAGACCATCAACATGCCGAACGACGCCACCGTCGAGGATTGCAAGTCTGCGTATCTGCTGTCCTGGAAACTGGCGCTGAAGGCCAACGCGCTCTACCGCGACGGCTCCAAGCTGTCGCAGCCGCTGAACTCCCAGCTCATCAGCGATGATGACGAGGAAGAGGATGCGACCGAGGCCTATTACGACAAGCCGATGGCCGCGCGCACCGCGCAGGTCTCGGAAAAGATCGTCGAGAAGCTGGTCGAACGCATCATCGTGATGCGCGAGCGCGAGAAGATGCCGGATCGCCGCAAGGGCTACACCCAGAAGGCGGTCGTCGGCGGCCACAAGGTCTATCTGCGTACCGGCGAATATGACGACGGCCGGATCGGCGAGATCTTCATCGACATGCACAAGGAAGGCGCGGCGCTGCGCTCCTTCATCAACAACTTCGCGATCGCGGTCTCGCTCGGCCTGCAATATGGCGTGCCGCTGGAAGAATATGTCGACGCCTTCACCTTCACCCGCTTCGAGCCGGCGGGCCCGGTGCAGGGCAACGACAGCATCAAGTACGCGACCTCGATCCTCGACTACGTGTTCCGTGAACTCGCGGTCAGCTACATGAGCCGCTTCGACCTCGCCCATGTCGATCCCACCGAGTCGAATTTCGACGCGCTCGGCAAGGGCGTCGAGGAAGGCAAGGATCCGGCGCACTCGACCAAATACGTGTCGAAGGGCCTGACCCGCTCGCGCACCGACAACCTCGTCGTCATGCGCGCCAGCAGCAGCGACACCGACGCCCGCGGCGCCAGCAACGTCACCGCGATCGCCTCCCACGGCGCCACCTCCCGCGCAGCCGACGCCGCCGAAGGCGCGGTCGCGCTGAAGCAGGAATCCCAGCACGACCTGTCACCGACGGAAAAGCTGGAAGCCCTGCAATGGAGCAAGACCGGCGCCGCCGCCCAGGCCGCGCCGTCAAAGGCCGAGCGCCGCGCTGAAGCGAAGGCAAAAGGCTACGAAGGCGAGATGTGCGGTGAGTGCGGGCATTTCTCGCTGGTGCGGAATGGCACGTGTATGAAGTGCGATACGTGTGGAAGCACGACGGGGTGCAGCTGAGGTAGCAGCGATCGTCATGCCCGGGCTTGATCCGGGCATCCACGACTGAAAAAGGGCGGCCGAGAGGCCGCCCTTTTTCACGTTCTTGATAGAGTGCCCTGCGTTAGCCTGAGACAGAACCGGAACGGCCAAGCCGGTTTGCGGTGCTGTTTTCAATTTTTGTTCACTTATCGTGCTCTCAGACCTTCAGTTCTAAGTTGTTCCGTGCTGAACTATCGCGCGGGGGGGGCGTTCGGTGGCAAATCTTGGTCAAGCCTACATTCATCTGAAGCCGTACGAAGCTTCAGACCGGCAAATTAGGTCGCTCGGTCGCTTTGCCAAACGCACAGCAATCAAAGCCGCATCCGAGATCTATGGTGGAAACGTTATAGTTGAGGTCGAACTTGAAGAAGGTTCGCTCATCGTGCGCGTCACCGTTATCGGCGGAATATTTCTCGGCGTTTATTCAACGGTGGCTGATTACAAAGGGTTCAAGGAAAGCGTTGTTGAGTTATGTGACGACGCGCGAGAATTTGCGGTCGACGTGTGTGTACCCTTCGTCAAAAAGGCCGGCGTGCCGAACGAGGATGTTTATAGATTTGAGCGCCGCCTGAAAACGCCGGGAAAGCTATATAGAGTAAGCCGGCGCTTAGCGAAGCTGGAGAAATCAGTAAACGAATTAAGTCCAGCCGCTGTTCAAAAGGAGTTGGCTAAAGTGCGGGCTGATCTGGATGCGGCTACACACGACCTTTCAGCACAAGAGAAAGCGGCAATAGAGAGTAAGATACGTCCTCGAAAGCTTCCGCGGCCGCAAAAATGGCCTGAAGCCGAACCTCCTAAACTCGCCGTTCGCGATGAAGATGCCGAACAAGCGCACTTTTTTGACGAACAACATTCGAAGGAAGCAACTCCAGCTAAGCGTCGAACCGTTTTTAAGGAAAGAGCCAACGTCCGCCCGCGGAAACGGAAACGAAAGAATCGAAAACTCTCGGCTAGCCCGGATTTGCTCGCTATTACCGACCAAACAGTCGATTAGTGCGTCGGACGGATTGGAGCCGAAGGCGTAATCCGCCGTTACGGATTCAGCCAAGGCGGCGGATTACGCCTTCGGCCATTCCGCCCTCCCGCGCTATGAATCCAATAAACGCGATCGTGGAGCAGGCTAAGTAGAGCAAGAGCAAAAAACCGGTGCGCGCGATGCGCGTCCGTCAAACAAGTGAATAGCTTGGCTCAACACAAGGGGTACCGATGAAACTCTTCGTAAGCTGGTCGCGAGACATAAGTCGACAAATTGCTCAAGATTTTCGCGAATGGCTGCCGCTTGTGAATCAAACCATAGAACCCTTCATGTCCGAAGAAGATACAGACAAGGGCGCTCATTGGTCGTCGACTATACGCCGAGAACTGGAGCAAAGCGCCTTTGGCATTGTGATTCTAACTGCGGAGAACATCGAGTCGACGTGGTTACACTTCGAGGCCGGGGCTGTCGCCAAGTCTGTCGAAGAGGGGCGCGTAGTGCCGATACTTTTCGGACTTAAACATTCGGACGTTCAACAACCTCTTTCCATGTTTCAATCTGCCCTTTTCGAAAAGGAAGATATTTTTCGTGTCGTAAAATCGATCAACGCCGCTGCGGGCTCCAACGCCAGAGACGAGCGACAACTAGCGACCGTTTTCGATTCTTTTTGGCCGAGGCTGGACGAAGCGATCAAGCCAAAGCTGGAAAAACTACGCGGAACTCCACCAAAGCATCAGCAAGTAAAGTTGGAGCATGAGCGTATCCTTGAAGAACTTCTGTTGTTGGGACGGCAGCAGAACCGCATCTTATCCAACCCGGCAGGCTTGGTCGGTGAAGAAATTTTGGCTCTTTTACTGCGCTTAACGCATGAGCCCGACGGGGCCGCGGTTCGTCTTGCGCACAAAGAACGTGACCTCGTGCTGGCTCTGTGCGGCCGCTGGGGGAAGTTGGAGCATGAGCTAAATGGCTATCTCACACTGCTGGAAGTGCGGGAGGCACGAACTGCGAGAGAAGTGATGGGACGTTTTTCGAATTACGTGAAAGAGTTGCAGGCCGTTCTTACTGGCACAGCAACGACACAATCGATAGTTCAGGCCTTCGGGTCAGGCGTCCAACTTCCTTAGCTCGTAGGGTGGATTGGAGCTGCAGGCGCAATCCGCCATTTGCGGTTTCAGCCAAGGCGGCGGATTACGCCTTCGGCTAATCCGCCCTATCGCGCTGTCACCGTAATCCTGAAGATAGTGGCGCGCGGCGCCGACAAAGAAGATAAGGTGGCGGCGAACCCCGATGAGTAAAACAAACACCCAATCGCTCCCAGCAGCTAATGAAAATGCTTGGTACTGCCTCGCGACACTGCACGGCGAACAGCCAACCGAGGGGTTTAACCGTGATCTAGCCGATAAGAACCGTGAGTCATGGAACCGATGGGTCGGAGATATGACTGAAGGTCAGCGCGCTAAGTACGCTACCGCTTTTGCGCAAAGAGCAAGCGACCGTGGATTGATGCTACCCGAAAGGGCGGGAAGTCCCAATTTTTCTAATACGTATTTTGATCGCATGGCATCGTTTAACGGCTTTCATTTTCCAACTGGCGCCATCTTTTCATCGTCGACGTTCTCCCAAGATGTTGATTTTTCGGCTGCGACATTTACCGGAATCGCAGATTTTAACTCCACGACATTCGACAAGATGGCTGATTTTCGCTGGACGGCTTTTTCCGAAATGGCCTCTTTTCAATCCACGACGTTTTCTGGTTTGGCGGACTTCGAATCGACTAAATTTGCACACGCGGCTCACTTTGACTCGGCAACGTTTTTTGAGGGCGTCGGCTTCAGTTTGGCAACGTTCGCTAACGTATGCTCCTTTAACTTGACGACGTTTTCGGGCGCCACAGACTTTAGCTCGGCATCGTTCAAAGGTCCGGTGGATTTTACCGCATCAACGTTCGCCCGTGAAATACACTTCGTCAACGCGAAGCTCGCCGCTGTCACGCATTTCTCTAACGCGCACTTTACAACCCGAGCTCCAGATTTTCGCGGCGCGACCCTGCATGAGGCGACCGAATGGCACGGTGTAATCTGGCCGGGACCGCCAAAAACCAGGTCTGACGCACAAAGACAGGTATACTCCTATGAGCGCCTGAAGCAGGAAATGGACCGACTGAAGAAGCACGATGACGAACAGAGCTTCTTCCGGAAAGAGCTGCGAGCAAGGCGAAGGTTGCTCCGGCCATTATCAGGTACTTGGCTTCTGAATCTAGTTTATCAAATATCAAGCGACTACGGAGACAGCTTTAGTAGGCCTCTGCTTTGGCTAACGGGGGTTTTTGCGGTCGGCACAGCCATTTTCGCAAACGTGCCACTATGCGCTGGACAGACGATGCCGCTTAAGCTCGCCGTCAGGCTCAGCTTCGCTAACATTTTTGTTTTCCTGAATGATAAGCGAGAATTAACGACATCCGGTGAAATGGGCACGTGCCTATCAAACACGACCGCGGCTATCAGCGCCGTGCAATCGATATCCGGCGTGGTGTTGCTCTTCCTCCTCGGCCTCGTTTTGCGCAACCGGTTCCGCATGAAATGATCGAAGAATTACGGTGACACCCATTAGCCGGGCGGTCGTCAAGATGCAGAGCATTTTTTTTGGCAGCGCCAGCTGCCAATGTTTTGATTGGTCGCTTTCAGCTGCAGTACTCGTATCGCGCCCGAATTACGGTGACAGAATTATGGAATTACGGTGACAGTGCACTCAATTCACCAAGCCGTCGGTCGGCATGCGGTGAATCGAGTGCACTGTCTCCGTAGAAAGGCGTGCAAGCGCCGCGGCGCCGATGTTCGTCCGCTGTTCGGACAAGCGCCCATGGGCACGGACGGCGGTTAGATGCCCTGGGATCGTGAGTTTGAGTACCCGCACCCAGCGCGCGCGCTTAACCGCCTTGGGTCAATTGCTGCATAATCTGTTGAAACATTTGGGCCGGATCGTTTTGACCACCCCCCGTTCCCTGGGTTTTGCTGGGCAGCGCTACTTTGTAGGCCACCAAAGGGAGCCACAACATGCCGCCAGACACCGCATCGAGTTCGTGGGCATCCAGAACGACTTCGCTATTCGCATTGATTGCATCGGTCATTGCAGTTCCCCTTTGAAGCCAGCGCGATTGCTGATGCGGCCACATTTAGCGACACCGCTATCGTCGCGCTGTGACGGCGATCACAGAACGCACACCTGAAAAAGAAAAACCCGCCGGCGGATTTTGGCGTCCACCATTTCTTCTTCAATTACGGTGACCAGGGCGACCTCTTTCATGTGTGTAGGTCGCGGTTGGCGCCACACCCACCACGCGCTGCGGGCCCACGCCGCTCCGATCCACCACCGATTGATAATTTGCCTTAGCGCTGCGAGGCCACTTCGATGTGCGATGCCTTGGCGCCGCAAACCATATTCTGGACTTCGCTATTGGCCGGATGGCACGCCCACCACAGCCAAGGCGGCCGGCTATAGGACCATCTTGGTCTATTGCGTCGGCCCGCCCGTCGGCGATCATCGCCCGCGATGCTGGCATTCGGCAGTGGTGAAGCTGGACGACCTGCCGGACTGGCAGTGGCCCGACATACTTGCCCACCTCAAATGCACGAAATGCGGTAGCGTCGGCTGGGTGGACCCGCGACCGAACTTGGGCGAGGTCATCAAATACAGCAAAGGAGTTTCCTGAGCGTGTCCTGGTTGCGTGAGTTCGATGAGCCGATACAGACACCGGACGGCAAGCAACTTCGCACGCTGCGCGAGGCCGTTGCCTATCTCGCCAAGACGGTCCCCAAATCAGAGCGTGATATGCCGGCGGTGACGACCGCGGCCGAGATGCTGACCAACGCCGCCGAGCGCGCGATCGCATGGATGTTCTTTGCACGCGCGGCGACGCTAAAGGCCATCCACCGCCACGAGGTGCGCGAGTTCAATCCCGATGCCAAGGAGCATCATTGGGGAAAGCGGAAGCTGAAGCGGGATGAGTGATCGCCGCCGGGCGGTCGCCGTTGTTCGAGGTGCGTCGCCGACTCCAGCGATCGCCGCCTGATCGAATAACTTTCTTCGAGAGTACAGAGGCCGCCTTCGGGCGACCTTTTTTGTTTTCGCCATGCTGCGTCACCTCCCGCGCAAATCCAGTCTCGCCGCGCCACCCGCGACAAAACAGCCCGACGGGCAAATCACTTCTGGTTTACAGAAATCATGTCAAGCCGAGGAATCAAAAAGATTTCGCTTTATCCGAAATGAAAATCAAGGCATGAATCTGCCCGTCTCACCCGACAAGAGGGGCGCTCGCGATCGCCACGAACGCGCGGTGGGATGCGGTGGACGCGAAGTGCGCAAGGCGAGCGCGCATGACGCGTACGGCGAAGTCGTGTGGTTCTGGCGCCCCGATGCTGGCGTCAAGTCCTGAAGAAGCTAACGCTTCCGAGGGGCGACGGTGGCAAAAGTGCTTGGCTCACCGGGAAGAGCGCGAAGTAAGCCGTAAAGCCATTGCGCAGGGAATGTCGGATGTTCTCCGCTGACCTGTATGCTCGTGTGCACTTTCCTTTGTGCACTTCGCACACGAGATCGCGGGTGCAGCGCGCATCCGGCATTCCCTGCGCCCTCTTCCTGGAGGGTGAATCAACCGCAAAAACTCGGGCGTTCAACGCCGCGAGATCGCGAAAGTGTGAGCAATGATGATCGAAGACCGCCGCGGATTGGAGCTACCCCTGCTCCGAAAACCCCAAAATCGTCTTCAGAAATTTCGGAAAGCGCGCGTTGATATCAGCTTCGCGGACGACATTGCGATGCTCGACGCCTTTTTTCGAGGTCTGGATCAGGCCGGCTTCGCGCAGCACCCGGAAATGGTTCGACAGGGTCGATTTTGCCATCTCGGGGCAAGGTGCTGCTTCCGTGCAGGACATGCAATCCTTCCGCTCGAGCAGGCTTTTGACGATCCGCAGCCGCATCGGGTCCGCGAGTGCTGCCAGCACTCCGGCCAATGTGATGTCCTCTCGCGACGGGTGAACGAATTGCACCATGCCCAAATATATAGCACTGCCCTTGCACACGTTCAATAGTTCATTATTACTGAACTATTGAATGAAGGCGCTCAGGCGCTGTCATGGAGAGAGCAAGATGACCAAGAGACTTGAAGGTAAAGTGGCACTGGTAACCGGCGCATCAAAGGGCATCGGCGCCGAGATCGCCGTCCGCCTGGCCGCGGAAGGGGCGTCAGTGGCCGTCAACTACAGCGCCAGCAAGGAGGCTGCCGATCGCGTGGTGGCTGCGATCAAATCCAAGGGCGGCAAGGCCGTCGCCGTTCATGGCAATCTGACCGACGGCAACAACGTGAAAACGGTGGTGGCCGAGACCGTCAAGGCGTTCGGCGCGATCGACATCCTCGTCAACAATGCCGGGCTCTACGAATTCGCAGCCCTGGACGGCATCACGCCTGCGCACTTCCACAAGCATTTCGATCTCAATGTGCTCGGTCTGCTGCAGGTATCGCAGGAAGCCGCGCGGCACTTCAATGAGGCCGGCGGAAGCATCATCAACATCAGTTCGGGGGTCTCGACGATCGCGCCGCCAAATTCCGCCGTCTACACCGCGACCAAGGCCTCGGTGGACGCCATCTCCTCGGTCCTTTCGAAGGAATTGGCGCCGCGCAAGATCCGCGTTAATACCGTCAACCCCGGCATGATCGTCACCGAAGGCGTGGTATCCGCCGGGCTGTCCGAAGGCGATATGCGCAACTGGATCGAGTCCATTACGCCGCTCGGGCGGATCGGCAAGGTCGAGGAGATCGCGGCAGCGGTGGCTTTCTTCGCGTCAAGCGACGCTTCCTATATCACCGGCGAAACGCTGCACGTGACGGGCGGCCTGCACTGACAGGCGCGCGTCTATCGCCATCTCGTCATGCCGGGTCGTCCCGGCATGACGCTTTTCTGAACTCCCGCCTCACTTCTTCTTCGCGTCGGCGATCCCTTTCGGCTAATCCGCCCCCGCCTTTAGGATTAGGAACGATTCGGCGGCGAGATCATTGCCTCGTCAGCATCACGCGCCGATTTCGGAGCCACGGTGATGACCGCGGACCCATTTGAACTCCGCCGCTGTGTGCAACAGCATTTTCTTGGCCGCATCTCGTCGAACCTGTTCGATCCGGGTTACCGCAACCATCTGGCGCTGATCGCGGACGGCTATGATGTCAGCGTATTCCTCGACGATGAGCTGCAGGATGGCTGCATTACCGCTGATCCCGATGAGGGATTCGTGCAGCGGCGTGTCTATCTCAGATCGTCAGTGATGACCGACATGCGCCGGGGCTCGGTGTCGATCAGGATATCGAAGAAATCCAGATGAGGTCGCGGCAACATCAGCGCCGCGACAACCCGTAGAGCCAACGATGGAGAGCAAATTAGTCAGGCGCGATCAGTTCAACATCACGCCGCAAGGCATCGTTCACAAGCCGACTGACGCAGCCTTCACGCCAAATCCGGGCGATCCCTTTTCGGGGATCGATCGCCTGGGTCAACTCGGCAATAAGGATCCCAATGGGAGCGGCTTCAAGGCCGAAGACGTCCAGAAGATGATGCGCGAGCTTTGGGCTGAATACGTCGCCAGCAACCCGCAGCAGTTTAACCTGTGACACGCTCTAGCTCGGCGATTGAGCGTCAGTCGGTATCGGTGCCTTGTAATCCGGAAACCGGCTCAGCACCGTCGCCTTCATAAACCTGAAATGGGAAATCTCGCTGGCCAATTCCCTGAGCCGGCGCTGCCCGTTCATGATTTCGGCGTCGAAGAGGTCCTGATGACTGCTGTCCTGCGCGTCGCGCTCGAGATACTCGTCGGTTCCGTTTCCGATCGTCACGGCGGCACGTGCCAGCACGTCATCCACCCGGCGGCTCAAGCCGGATTGCTCGCGCTCCGCCGCGTTCAGTGCACCTTCAATCGCCGTCACGACCGATCCGATTCGCAATGCAGACGTTTCAGCATCCCGTTCGGGTGAACGCGCCCTGAAGCCGTCGTCGCCGAGACGCGCCATGATGAAGTTGTGCAGCCGTGCCCGCAAAAGCAGCTGAGACATTCTTCTATTCCGGGTTCAGACCAAATGACTGGCAGCAGAGCGCAACGTCGCCCAATGATCGTAAACAAAATCTGAAGTTTCGCGTCGATCGGCCTGGATTTTCGGGTTCCACTCGATCCAGGCGCTGTCGTGCTTGCCGTCGCAGCTCAACCCGGAGAAACGCGTAGCCCGTCAAGCCGCCAGCGGCGTATCGGGTAAAAAAAGCCCGGCTCGAGGCCGGGCTTTTCATTCATTAGCGCTTGTTTAGCGCCTGTCCTGGCCGTGGCCTCCGCCACCGCCCGGTCCGCCGCCACCGCGCGGGGCGGCGTTGATGTGCGCCGCGCCGCCGCCCTGCGGCATTGCGGGCGCTGCTGCGCGCGGGGCGGCCGCCGGGGCCGGCATCTGCGCGCGGGCGTTCGCCGGCGGGCCACCGCCGCCGCGCGCCGCATTGGGCTGCGTCATGTGGGGCGCGGCGCGCTCGATCCGCGGCGCAGCCGCACGCGGTTCGTCATGACCGCGGGCCATGATCGGCGGCGTCTGCGTCCGGGCGCGGGCCATTGGCGGCTCGTGCTTGGGCTGCTCGCGCACGGCCGCTCTTGCGTTCTCGCGCGTCGTGCGTTCCGTCACACCGGCGCGGGCTCGCTCCGTCGCACCGGCGCGCGTCCGTTCCTCGACACGGGCACGCGACCGTTCCTCGACACCGACACGCGCAACGTCGCGCGCTGCCGCCGCGCGGCCGATCCGGGCCGCCGAGCGGTCGACTGTCAACCGCGTCGCGAAACGCTCATGCGATTGCCAGTAGCCGCTCCAGTAGGCGCGACGGTGATACCAGGGGCGCCCCGCATAGTAGCTCGACCAATACGAGGTCAGCACGAACGGCACGACGGGAACGTCGATCTCGTCGACATAGTCGGGCAGATAGACGTAGCGGTTGCGGTAGAGATATTCGAGATATTGCGACGACACCCAGCCACGATCATCCGACCAGCTCACATCGCACCAGGCGGTGCCTCTGAGACACCCGTGGATGTTGACACGGTCGCCGCCGGGAATGCGGTCGACCGCCGGAAAACCTTCACCGGGTCCTGCCCTCAGGCTGACCGTGGTGGTGACGATACCCGGCGCCGCCAGTGCGGCGGTCGGCACCAGCAGCACGGCGGCTGCGAAAAACAATCCTCTCAGTTTCATGGCGAGTTCCTCCTCTTGAGTGGAACGTCGCAGCGAAACAAGCGTTCCCTTGAGGAGTGGTCGCGCTAGCCAAAGAGTGCAGCTGTCTCGCAGGCGCGAGACGCGACGCCAAGCTACGCCGCCTTCCCCTTCTTCCGGCTACGCCGCCTTGTTCTTCCGGCTACGCCGCCTTGCCCTTCTTCCTGTTGAACTCATCCGCCCGCTTCGCCATCTCCGCGGGCGCGACGTCCTCGATATGGGTGGCGACAAACCAGCTGTTGCCGGACGGGTCTTTCACGCCGCCGCTGCGGTCGCCATAGAACATATCCGTCGGCTCCATGATCGTTTCGCCGCCGGCCTTGACCGCGCGCTGGTAGACCATGTCGACGTCGGGGACATACAGATAGAGCGTCGACGGCGTCGCCTTCATCCCCTCCATTTCATCCGCAATCATGACGCGCGAATTGCCGATCCTGACGTTGGTGTGCATGACCGAGCCGTCCGGCCGTTTGATCGGATCGTGGTCCATTTCCGCATTGAACGCGGCCTTGAGAAACGCGATCACTTTTCCTGCGTTGCGCACCGTGATGTACGGCGTGACCGTATGAAAACCATCGGGAATGGATTTGACTGCCATTTTGACTGCCATGGGTTTTCCTTTTTGGGTTTTCCTTTTTCGAATTCGCCTGAATTTGCCGCAATGAAGAGCCCGCCCGGACCTTGGGCGTGGGCACATGCTCAGGGATTCAAGCCCGGGAACCGCAACCCGTTCCCCGGATTGGCGCGGAACTTGGCGGTACGCGCCCGCCGGCGCGTAGGGTTTCGCGCGTCCGTACAATTACTGCGATATGTGCCCAAAGACGAAGCATGATGGATGCGTTGCCTCTCGGATGAGAGGCGCGCCCGGCCTGCTGCTAGCAAATGGCAGTCCGGCCTCCGCCAAAGTTTATATTCGCCCATGGCGAATAAAACTGTTTGACCCAATTCAGGTATTTGAGCTCGCCTTCTATCGCCCGCCGTCCGCCGCTCACTTCATCCAATTCGACGAGCGCTAATTCCACCGTATCCTGCGGGCTGCTGAATTCATCTTTCCGCGTCTTCATGTTCTGCTCCATTGGCTGGGAAAAAAGGATCATCCCTCGATCCATCAGCTCAATGTGAGACAACAGCGTTTCAATTTCCGTGATTTGAATCACATGTACCCATCAACTGCTGCTCGTGGATGAATGATGGGTTTCGCTGCGCTCTACCCATCCTACGTACTGTCAACCGATCGTGCGTTCGAGCAGATTGAGCCAATTGGCCGTGCCCAGCTTCTTCAATAGCGGTTCGGAATATCCGCTTTGCCGCAGCGTCCCGATCAGCACGGGCAACCCCGCCGCCGAGCCGATCTTCGCCGGCACGGTTGCGCCGTCGAAATCCGATCCAAACCCGACGTGGTCCTCCCCGAGTTTGTCGATGAGATAATCGAGTTGGCGCACCATCAACTCGACTTCCGTATCCGCGGTCATGTTGCCGTCGGGGCGAAGAAAGCAGGTCGCGAAGTTGAGACCGACCATGCCGCCGGAATCGCGGATCGCGGCCAATTGCTTATCGGTCAGGTTTCTCGGCGAAGCGCACAAGGCGTGCGCGTTGGAATGCGTCGCCACAAGCGGCGCTTTCGAGAGGCGCGCGACATCCCAAAAGCCCTTTTCGGTGATGTGCGAGAGATCGACGAGGATCTTCATTTCGTTGCAGGCGCTGACGAGCTTCTCGCCGGCCGCGGTCAGGCCGTCGCCGAGATCGGGCCCGGCGGGAAACTGGAACGGGACGCCATGGCCGAAGATGTTGTTCCGGCTCCAGACCGGTCCGAGCGAGCGCAAACCGGCCGCATACAGCACCTCCAGAAAATTCAGATCGCCGTCGATGGCTTCGGCGCCTTCGAGGTGAAGCACCACCGCCAGCGCTCCGCGCTGGATCGCGGCATGGATTTCGGCGGTCGTCTTGCAAAGCGCCACGGCGCCCTGCGATCCCCTGACAATCCGCATCAGGATCGCCAGCTCACCGGCGACGGATTTGTGGGCCTCTTCGATGGGAAGCGGCGCAGGCAGCGGCACCGCGTATTGTCCACCCGTCATCTGCTGGCTCAACGACGAGAAATTGCCCGGCGACGGCGAGTACATCGCGAACAGACCGCCGACGAAAGATCCGGCCCCGGCCTTTTTCAAGTCGATATGGCCGGCGTCTTCGCCAGCTAAAAAATCAGACACCACATCGCCAGACTTTGACTTGTACAGACGCAGCAGAACGTCGTTGTGGCCGTCGAAGATGGGGATGTTGCTGGTCATTGTTTACCGGTGCCCGTGACGGATATCGCGCGTTGCGATGCGTCCCGCAATTTTCCGCAGAACCGGGCCTTGTGCAACCTCTATTCCGGTGGCATCGCTGTTTGCCATACGCTGTGGTGACAGCGGCGCGCGGACAGTTCACGCAATGCGGCCGCGCAAACGGTGTGCAAGACATGTCCTCTCTAAAGCCCCAGGCCAGCTACGACGATTTCGCCCGCCTCGACATCCGGATCGGCAAGATCGTGGAGGTCCAGCCGTTCCCTCGCGCACGCAACCCGTCCTTCAAGGTCGGCGTCGACGTCGGCGCTGACAGGATCATGTGGTCGAGCGCGCAGATCACGAACTATGAGCCCACCGACCTGCTCGGCTCGCTGGTCGTGTGCGTCTGCAATCTCGGGCCGAAGAACATCGCGGGCTTCACATCCGAACTGCTGATCCTCGGCGCAAAGGACGCGGCAGGCAACGTGATCGTCCTCGGCCCGCGCAGCGCAGTGGCGGTCGGCGAGCCGATCTTTTGATCAATTGCTACGCCCGCGCGAACGCATGAGATCCCGGATTGCGCTACGCTTCATCCAGGCTACATTCCATCCCATGACCGTCATCTCCATCCAGTCCCAGGTCGCTTACGGCCATGTCGGCAACAGCGCCGCGGTGTTTCCGATGCAGATGCATGGCATCGACGTGATCGCGGTGCCGACCACGCTGCTGAGCAATCGGCCGGGCTACCCGACCATCCGCGGCCGCGTGCTGGAGGCGCAACTGGTCGCCGATCTCCTGCTCGGGGTCGAGGAGCGCGGCGCGGTCGATGCGTGCAAGATGATTTTGTCCGGCTATCTCGGCTCGGCCGAGATAGCCGCCGTGGTCGCCGACTTTGTCGCGCGCGCCAAGGCCCGCAATCCGGCCCTGCGCTATGCCTGCGATCCCGTGCTCGGCGATCGCGACCGCGGCCTGTTCGTCAAAGCCGACATCCCGCCGCTGGTGCGCGACCGGCTGTGCGGCCTCGCCGACATCATCACGCCCAATCATTTCGAGTTCGAATGGCTGTGCGGCGCCAAGACCACGACATCGGATCAAATGTTGGATGCAGCGCGCACGCTGATGGCGCGTGGTCCATCGATAGTCATCGTCACGTCTGCAGAACTCTCGGACACACCGGACGGCGAGATCGAAACCCTCGCCATCGAACGCTCAGATGCCTGGCGCGTGCGCACGCCAAAACTCCCGATCAGCCCGAACGGCACCGGTGACCTGTTCGCCGCGCTGTTCGCCTCCGCGCGCGCGCTGGACAAGGACACGCCGGACGCGCTCAGCCATGCCGCCTCCGCGATCTTCGCCGTGCTGGAGCGTACCGCCGCGCGCGGCACCGAGGAGATGAGGATCGTCGAGAGTGGGGAGTTGCTCGTTAAGCCGAAGCGTAGGTTCGATGCCATCGCCATTGGCAAATCGTAGTGCTAATCCACCCCCCTCGCTGGGAGCCTTGGACCAAAAAATGAGCCGTTTCTGGAGCCGCCTGACGCACGACCTCAAACCCTATGTGCCGGGCGAACAGCCGCGCATCGCGGATCTGGTCAAGCTCAACACCAATGAGAGCCCGCTGGGCCCTTCGCCGCGCGTGCTGGAAGCGATCCGCAACGAGGCGGCCGATACGCTGCGGCTGTATCCGGACCCGCAGGCATCTGCGCTGTGCGCCGCTTTGGCCGCCTACCACGGTGTGCGCCCCGAACAGGTGTTCGTCGGCAACGGCTCGGACGAGGTGCTGGCGCACGCCTTCGCAGCACTCCTGAAGCATGATGCGCCGCTGCTATTCCCCGACATCACCTACAGCTTCTACCCGGTCTATTGCCGCCTGTTCGGCATCGCCTATGAGGCCGTGCCGCTAGACGAGGCCATGCAGATCCGGCTCGCCGATTATCGGCAGGCAGCCGGCGCTATCATCATCCCCAATCCGAACGCACCGACCGGGGTTGCGCTGTCGCGCGCCGAGATCGCGGCCCTGCTGCAACAACATCCCGACGTGCCCGTCATCATCGACGAGGCCTATGTCGATTTCGGCGCCGAGACCGCGATCCCGTTGGTCGCCTCGCACCCGAACCTGCTGGTCATTCAGACCATGTCGAAGTCCCGGGCGCTCGCGGGCTTGCGGGTCGGCTATGCGATCGGCGACGCCGACCTGATCGGGGCGCTGACGCGGGTGAAAGACAGTTTCAATTCCTATCCGCTGGGCCGGCCGGCCCAGGCCGGCGCCATCGCCGCACTCGAGGACGAAGCATGGTTCCAACAAAGCCGCGCGCGCGTGATCGAAGGCCGCGAGCGGCTCACCCAAGGCCTGCTCCGGCTCGGCTTTGAGGTGCTGCCGTCTTCAGCCAATTTCGTCTTCGCGCGGCATCCGGCACATGAGGGCGCGGCGCTGGCCGCCGCGCTTCGCGGGCGGGCGGTGATCGTCCGTCATTTTGCAGCACCGCGCATCTCCGACTACTTACGGATCACCGTGGGCACAGATCAACAAACCGGCCGGTTGTTGTCGGCCCTATCAGACATTTTGGGTAGCGCCGGTTCGATTCCGTCAACGTGATTTGATCGTGAATCTTGACCGTTCGCGCCAAGGAAAGCGCCGCTGGTTTGTTGCCTTCCCGTCGACCCCAGCCTATTTCTGGGACGCTACGGACATAAGGCAATTAAACGAGAACGCCCTTGCCAGCCTGGAATTTCGGTCCCGCTGAACAGGAATTTGCCGAAGCCGGCCTTGACCCCACGCGCTGGGTCAAGGCGCTCACTTCCTTGGCCTCGGCTACCGGGAGCTATGGTGCAGTCATGTTGCCCCTCGCGGGCGACGGGCTTCCGAATGTTCCCTATACCGAAAATTGCGCCCCGGTGATGGATGCCTACTTCCGCGACGGATGGCACATGCAGGATGCGCGCATGTGCACCGTCCCGGCCCTCACCCAACGCGGGGTCGCGGATGATTTCGACGGCTATAGTGCCGATCAGATCGCCACACATCCCTTCTACCAGGAACTCCTCGCCCCGCACGGCCTGCGCTGGTACGCTGGCGTCAAGATCGCTTGCGGCGACGACCTATGGGCGATCGCCCTGCAGCGAACGATCGATCAGGGCCCCTTTTCGGCGGAGGAGAAGGACGAACTGGCGCGCGTATCCGGCCGGCTTTCGACCGGTGCCGCCATCGCCCGCGCGCTGAGCGCTGCCGCCGCCAACGGCGCCCTGGAAGCTTTCGAGATGAGCGGCACCGCGGTGGTCCTGCTCAACCGCCATGGCCATGTCATCAAGACCAATCAATCCGCCGAACGCCTGCTGGTCGATGACGTCAGGATTATCAAAGGCCAGTTGGTCGCAAGGGACACGCGGGCGACGACGGCCTTGAACCGCGCCATTCACACGTTGCTGTGGAGCCCGACCGGCGGACTTTCCGCGCCGGTCGCGTTACCGCGCGCGTCACGCCGGCCGCTGATTGCGTACCCGGCGCGACTTTCGGATTCGACGGCCAATGCGCTGGCCGATTGCCAGGCCATGGTTCTTCTGATCGATCCCGATACCAAATCACCCATGCCCGAAATGAACCTGCGGGCGGCGTTCCGCCTGACCGAGGCGGAAGCCCGGCTGGCGAAGCAACTGGCCCTCGGCGAGTCCCTGGAAAATGCGGCCGAACAATTCGGGATCGGCAAGGAGACCGCGCGGAGCCAGCTCAAGAGCATCTTCACCAAGACCGGCGTGCATCGGCAGGGCGAGCTGGTCGCGGTGCTGGCCAAGCTGCTGTGAGCCGCATGCAAGTCGCGGTCATCGGCGCCGGAGCTGTCGGATGCTATTACGGCGGATTGCTGCTGCGCGCCGGGCATGAGGTGACGTTCATCGGCCGCCAGCCGCATGTCGACGCCATCAACGCCCATGGCCTACTGCTCGACATCCAGACCTTCAAAGGATACCTGCCCGCCAAGGCCGCGACCGACACTTCCGCCCTCGCCCCGCCTGACCTGGTGCTGGTGTGCGTGAAATCAGCCGATACCGAGCACGCAGGCCGCTCGCTCGCCGGATGCCTCCGGCCGGAAACCTCCGTGCTCAGCCTGCAGAACGGCGTCGACAACGCGCCGCGTCTTGCCGCGGTCACCGGCCACGCCGTCATTCCCGTCGTCGTCTATGTCGGCAGCGAGATGGCTGGGCCCGGTCACATCAAGCATCATGGCGGCGGCGACCTCGCGATCGGCGCCTCGCCTGCGAGCGAGGCGCTGGCACAAACGCTGCGAGCCTCCGGCATCGGTATCACGATCTCTGACGACATCGACGTCACGCTGTGGAGCAAGCTCGTCGTCAACTGCGCCTTCAACGCGCTGTCGGCGGTGGCTGATATTTCCTACGGACCGATGCTGGAAATCGAAGGCACCAGGGATGTCGTCACTTCCGCGGTAACGGAAGCGATCGCAGTCGCCCGCGCCTGCGGCGTATCGCTGCCGGAAGATATGCTGGCGCGGATCCTGAATATCCCCGCTGCAATGCCGAACCAGAAATCGTCCACCGCGCAGGATCTCTTACGCGGGAAACCCAGCGAGATCGACTTCCTCAACGGCTATGTGGTGCGCAAGGGCGCAGAGCTCGGCATTGCCACGCCGACCAATCAGGCCCTGCAGGTGATGGTGAAGCTGGCGCAGCGCGGCAAGGAGATGTCGGGGAGAGCGAGCAAGTAGAGTGCGAAAACGGCGGATTAGCCTCCGTATCCAATCCGCCCTACTCGACGACATCCAGCTTCACATTGGCAACGCCCTTCCCCACCATCCCCAGCGCATTCGCCGCGGAATAGGAGACGTCGACGACGCGACCCTGGATATAAGGACCGCGGTCATTGACCCGCACAGTCACGGATTTGCCGCTCCCGACATCGGTCACGCGCAGTTTGGTGCCGAACGGCAGTGTCGGATGCGCCGCGGTCATCTCCATCGTGTTGAATTTTTCACCGCTCGCGGTCTTGGTGCCCTCGGTGTAGAAACTCGCCACCCCGTGTGCGGCCGTCTTGGCGTCGCCGGCATTTTTGCGCGACGCAAACGGCGTATGCTTCCTCACCGCCGCCACGCGCCGCTTGATCATTGGCGATGACGTTCGATCGCGATCCAGCGATGCCACCCGGCTGGCGCGCAATTCGGATTTCTGGCTGACGACCGTGGACTGCGCGCAGGCCGCAAGCGATGCCGCGCCCAGGACAACAGCAAGCAGCCGAACATATTTTCGGACACACGGGTCGATGGCCATGTTGCAATCCCCAACTTGCGCCCCAGCCCAAGCCGAAAACCGACACGCGCTATCGTCCGAATCCAATCGGGGCGGAACCGGGGCCGGAAAAAGTCAGGCCCCGTCCACCGGTGCAATTCCGTTGGGGTGTGGTGATTGGGTCACAGCGCCTGGGCTGCATGCCGGCTTTTGTCCGGTGAACGGACGTCGTCAGTGAGGTATGACACTCGAAGCACGGACAACATCGTTTTGCTTGGGAGCCCTCGCGCGCCTCGATGTTCGCGGGACAGCGCTGCAGACTGGCTTCGCCTCCTCCGCCGGGAGGTTCAAGGCATCAACCATCTCATCAAGGACCGCTTTGTAAGCAACGCTCGCTTCCTGCGAAGGCGCATCTTTGGGAGGGGCCTTCTCCAATTGCGCAGGCTCCAATTGTACAGGCTCGATAGCCCCATGATCGAACCGCACGCGCTCGAGTTTCTCCCCAACGAACCATACGCAAAGCACACCGGTAATTTTGTTGTCGTCGAAAATATCCGTGTTGACCGTGTCGACGGTCATGGTCGGTCCGCCGGATTTGAGCACCACGAGATCGCCTGACTTGATTACGGTCATTGGTAAAACCCACGGTCGAATCGAGGCATGGTTGCACTGCAACAATAGCAAATCACGGCGCTCCGCTAAAGGTGCCTGGAGCGGCTTCTCGCAATAATGTATCAGGGAACTCGGCGGCGCAGTGGCGTAGCCCGGATGGAGCGCAGCGAAATCCGGGAACCGCGCTCAGGATATCTCGTAGACCGACACCTTGTCGGCAATGCCGCTCAAGGCCACGCTTCTCGGGGTCGGCTTCAGCCCCCTGGTTTCAAGAAGTGAGCGGGCACGCGCATTCTCCACCACTTGCTCCGTCACTACGATCGAGCGCGACGCAGCAAGGCCCTGGACGCGCGAGGCGATGTTCACCGTCTGCCCGAAATAGTCCTGCTGAGCGTTGAGCGTGACCGCAAGGCACGAGCCTTCATGGATGCCCATCTTCAGGCTCAGGCTCTGATGCTGCCGCTCGGCGCCAAGGTCGCTCATCGCCTCGCGCATGCGGATGGCAGCGGCAATGGCGCGGTCCGGCGTCTCGAAGGTCGCCATCACGGCATCGCCGATGGTTTTGACGACGGCGCCCCGTTCGGACGCGATGATCTCCTGCAACAGCCGGAAATGCTCGTTGACGAGATCGAACGCGGTGAGATCGCCGACGCGCTCATAGAGCTCCGTGGAGCCCCGGAGATCGCTGAACAGAAACGTCAGGCTCAGGATCTTGAGGCGCTGGCCGATCGCGAGCGTGTCGGTCCGGTAGATATCGCGAAAGGTCTGGTTGGTGAGGAGGCGCGTCGCGGTGAGAACCGGCTTGCGTCGCGTCAGGATCGCGTCCAGCGCCGCGTTCGCCACCCACACCGCCGGCAACACACGACCGTCGGTGCGGTTTTCTAGCGCCAGCCGCAGCGGCCCGGGGCGCAAGGCGATGCTGTCGACGGGAACTTGAACCTTGTTGAACATCACGGACAGGTTCTGGCGCTCGCCGGTCTCCTCGCCTTTGACCTCGATGAACTGGGCCGCATGGGTCACGGGATCGAACACGATCAACGTGCCCTCCGGCGCCTGCAGCGAGAGGATCGCCCTTTCGCCCGGCGGCAGGTCGACCATTTCGAGCGTCACCTCCTCCAGCAGCTTCTCGACATCGCCGGGAAGATCGATCGCCGAGCTCCAGAATATCTGGCGATAATATTCGGCCGCAGAGAGTTCGTCAGGCGCATGGGCCGCGATCTTGCGCACGCGCGGGCTTACCGTGAAGGTCACCTCGACCAGATTGTCGAGCGTCGTCTCATAGCCCGCGGCGCAGAACGCGCAATTATACTGGGCACTATTGAGGGTCTTCAGGCTTTTATTGGCGGAAAGCACCCCGGCGCAACTCGGGCACATCACGTTCCATGTCATCTCGAACATGCCGAGCCCGACGGCATTCAGCAGTGTCGCGATGACCCGCTCCTCGTCGAGGCCCTCTTTGGCTGCGAGCTCAAGGGCGTTCATTTTGTTCAGGGCATGATCCGGCGCATCCCGCACCATGCGCTCGAGCATGCCCACCACGTTCTCGTCAGTCGACTGGCGCAGGGCCGCAAACAAGGTCTCGGTTTCGCTCATGCCCCGATGCTCCCCGAAAGAGGGCAACGGGAACACCCGCTAAGCGATGCCCTGCGAGGGCGACTCAGCAGCGCGCCCCCCAAAGAGAAAAGGCCGGCGGGCGTTACGCCACCGGCCTCTCTTGCAGCTGCCGGCTCGGGTCCGGTTCCGCTGCGATTCCATAACGGAAATCCTGCGTGAACCTGGTTAATCAAACGTTAATGGAATCGGCGTGATGTGAATCACGGAACGGCGCGAGTCGTTCCAATAGGCTCACAGTCACATTACGGGACATGCCCGTAATTCCCCGTCGGGAATCTACCGGAATATCCAGCGGAATCCGCCGCTGTTATTTTTGGGATGCAGATTCGCTTTGCGAGGAGACCGAACATGGCCCAGGTCGATTTACGTCAGGTCTATTTCCACTGCTCCAGTTCCCGCGAAGTTCGCGTCGATCAACTCGGCGTCGTCGTGAACGACCTCGCCGAGGCGCGGGATCGCGCCGCCTGCGTGGTGCGATCGCTGGTGATGGAATCGAGCGCGGAAGATTGGCGCGATTGGGTCGTGCATGTCAGCGACGATTTCGACGACGAGATTTTCGAAGTCTCCTTCTCGTCCGTTCTCGGCAAGGCACATTGAGGTCATCATGAGCCATCGCATCGAGCAGATATTTACAGCATGGCATCGCCTGATCGACCGCGCCTTCGACGGCTACCGGCCCGAGCGTCATTACATGCGCGGTCCGGGCCCGAAATGGTACGCCAAGCACGGCGCGGCAAGCACAGCGCACTGAGAGTTCATTAATACGGCGGCGCCTGCTTCGCGCGCTGTGCCTTCGCCGCTTCCACCCACCACGCCAGATCATCCGCAAAACGCGGGAACGTCCGCTCCAGCGCCTTGCCGCCCTCGCCGGTCGGTTTTCCCTCGGCATCGAGTGTTTGCGCGATCGGCCCGACCGCAACCTGGGACGAGATCACCACCATGCCCATCTCCGAGAGCGTGCCATGCCACGCCAACGCGGCGCGCACGCCGGAAAAACGGCCCGCCGAATAGCTGGCGATGGCGGCAGGCCGCCAGAACCACTCTTCGAGGAAATGGTCGGTGAGGTTTTTCAGGCCCGGCTGCATCCCCCAATTATATTCGCCGGTGACGAAGACGAAGCCGTCAGCATCGCGGACTTTCCCCGCGAGCTGTTCGAGCGCCGCCGGAGCCTGGCCTTTCGGATGTTCCTTGTACATCCGGTCCAGCATCGGCAGCCCGACCGCCTTGGCGTCGATCAATTCGACGTCACAGCCTCTGGCGCGCAAGCCGCCAACGATGAACTGGGCGAGACGAATGCCCATCCGGTCGGAGCGATAGGAGCCGTACAACACGAGAATGCGATGGGTCATGATGGCGGCAGATTAGCACGGCCGCCGGGGGCTTCGCTATCGCGGCCGCCCCCTCAGCTCTGATGCGGTCCCCGCATGATCTTCATGGCGTCCTCGACATGACGCCATTCGCTGGCCTCCTCGGCCTCGCCCTTGCGCTCGCAGGCAAGCGCATTCTGGGCTGCCTGGGCAATCGCCGCCGGGCCGTGCTTCTCGAGCATCTGCCGCGCGATGGTGTGGATCTGCATCTGGGATGTCATCTCGCACTCCCTGAGGTTTGGGCCGCGGGAACCGGTTCCACCGTTGGACGGCGGCCTGCTTGAGAACCGCCGAACCAGCCCGTGCGTTCCACGCCGGCCGCGCTTCAACCGGGTTCCGCCTCAGATTTCCCCAAGCTCGGGCGGCTCGAACCAGTTCGTCAGCGACAAGCCGCCGTCGATCGTGATCGCGGCTCCCGTGACATAGGCCGATACCCGGTTTGACAGCACCGCCAGCGCCAGCGGTGCAAGATCCTCTGCCTCCCCGAGGCGGCCGAGCGGAATGTGCTTTGCCAGCGACGGATCGGCGACGAAGCCACCGGCGGCGATCGCGCCGGGCACCAGCGCATTGACGCGGATGCCGTAGCGGCCGAACGTTTTTGCCAGTTCCTTTACCAGCATCGCCATGCCGGCTTTGGCGGTCGAATAATGCGGCAGGTTCCGCGGCGTGCCGGCATGCAGCGAGGTCAACAGCAGGAACGAGCCGGGCTCCTTCGCCGCTATCAGCTCCCGCGCCAGTTCGCGCACGAGGTGAAAGCCGCCCTCGAGATTGACCGCATGCATCTGCGCCCAGGTCTGCGTGCTGACGGCCATGGCGTGATCGGCCTCGCGCCGCGGCGGCGAGGCGCTGTGCACGAAATGCGTCACCCGCCCGACCGCGGATTGCGCGTGCTTCAGCAGCGCTTCCCGCGCAAGCGAATCCGCGAGATCGCCGACCCACGGCAGCGCCAATTCCGGCCGCGCCGAAGCCTTGATGGCAGCCGCGACCCGCTCCTCGCTGATGTCGGCGAACACGGTCCGCACGCCCTCGCCGACCAGCGCCTGCGCGATGGCCCGGCCGATGCCGTTGCCCGCGCCGGTGACCAGCGCCGCCTCGCGCCCGGGATCGAATGGATTGCTCAATAGGCTCATAGCCGTGTCAGATAGCACAATTTCTTTCGGAACCCGGCTGCAAAACACAAGCGCCGGATGCCATAGTCCAGTCAATTGCAGCCGGGCGGCACCGGCCGGTGAAAGTCCGTATGGGAGGGACAATGGCCTTGAAGGAATCTCACGTCGCGGGTGTTTCCACCGCCATCCGCGATGTCACGCTTGGCCAGTTGCTGGAGCAGGCCGCACAATCGGCGCCAGACCGGATCGCGTTGATCGCGGGCGTCCCCGATCCCGCGGCGCGCCGCCAATGGACTTACGCGGAGCTTCATACCGAGGCGCAGCGCACCGCGCGCGCCCTGCTCACACGTTTCCGGCCAGGCGAGCGCGTTGCCGTCTGGGCTTACAATCTGCCGGAATGGGTGATGATGGAGTTCGGTGCCGCGATGGCCGGCATGGTGCTGGTCACCGTCAATCCGGGCTTTCGCGCCAACGAGGTCGAGTATGTGCTGAAACAGTCGCGCGCGGCCGGCGTCTTCGTGGTGCCGGCGTTCCGCGGCAATCCGATGCTGGAAACCGTGCGCGAGGTCGCGGCCCGCTGCCCGGAACTGCGCGAGATCGTCTCTTTCGACGATTGGGACAGCTTCATCGCCGCCGGCGACGATCGCAGCATCGCGCTGCCGGACGTCAAGCCGACCGACCCGGTCATGATCCAGTATACCTCGGGCACCACGGGATTCCCGAAGGGCGCGCTGCTGCACCACCGCGGCCTTGCCAACAACGGCGCCGACACCGCCGTGCGAATGGGAGTCGAGCCCGGCGACGTCTTCGTCACCACGATGCCGCTGTTCCATACCGGCGGATGCGTCTGCTGCGTGCTCGGCGCGGTGTCGCGCGCGGCAACGCAGGTGCTGCTGGAGGCGTTCGAGCCTGGCTTGGTGCTGGAAATGTTTGCGACCTATCGCGGCAACGCCATGGTCGGCGTTCCCACCATGCTGGTGGCGATGCTGGAACACCCTTCCTTCGCCACGTCAGATTTGTCGTCGGTCAAGGCGATTTGTTCCGGCGGCTCCACGGTGCCGGCAGCACTGGTGACGCGGTTCGAAAAGGAGCTCGGCGCGCCCTTCACCATCGTATTCGGCCAGACCGAGTGCTCGCCGGTTGCGGCGATGACAAAAACCACCGACACCATCGAGGACAAGGCCGGCACCATCGGCCTGCCGCTGCCGAACATGGAAAACAAGATCGTCAATCCCGACACCGGCAAGACCGTGCCGGTCGACGAGGTCGGCGAGTTCTGCACGCGGGGCTATCATGTCATGCTCGGCTATTTCGAAATGCCTGATGCCACCGCCGCCTCGATCGATGCCGATGGCTGGCTGCATACCGGCGACCTCTGCGCGATGGACGCCCGCGGCTATTGCACGGTCGAGGGTCGGCTCAAGGACATGATCATCCGCGGTGGCGAGAACATCTATCCGCGCGAACTCGAGGAATTGCTGTTTCGCCATCCCAAGATCAGCGAGATCGCAGTCGTTGGATTGCCGCACGAGAAATGGGGCGAGGAAGTCGCCGCCTTCATCCGCCCGGCGCAAGGCGTTGCGATCGACAAGGAGGAACTGTCAGCCTACATGCGGGCCTCGCTCGCACCGCACAAGACGCCAAAACACTGGTTCGTGGTCGAGGCGTTTCCGCTGACGGGATCGGGCAAGATTCAGAAATTCAAGCTGCGCGAGAGCTGGGTGAAGGGCGAGCTGACGGCGCTGTAAGAGAGTGGAGGCGGCGGGCATCTACAATTTTCGCGTGCGGCGGTTCGTTTGGGCTGGATCAATTCGACCGTCGCTTGGGCTGGTAAACTGCTTTCAAGCGGCGAGAAAACGGCCTAACCTCCCTTCACGATCGGCGGGGAACCAGCATGCAAACCCGCGTCAGAAAGACCGCGCACGTCCTGGAGCGCCTTGGCCTTGCGATGGCCGGCGCTGCGAGCGGATTGTTTGTGGCCGCGCTCGTCGGCACCAGCATCGCGCATTTCACGTCCCAGGCTTTCCTGCTCTTGATGATGCTCGGCGGCGCAATCGGATTCTACCTGGGTATCGATACCCCGCAACGGCCTTTCCACGCCGCGTCGGACGGCGGCTGGGACGGCAAGATCGATGCGCCGGAATTGCTCAGCGCGGTCGGCACGTTTCTCGCCGCGGGTGCGGCCTTTGCCTCCGTCGGCGTGATCGTGCTTCGTCACGATCCGCATCTCGCCTGGACCTGGACGATCATGGCGGGATGGGTGTTGGGCATCGTCATGCAGATCATCGCCGGCGCGACGGCACGCTGGCGCCGGTGACACGCTCTGGCGTTAACGGTCGGACCGGCCGATGACCGCCATCAGTTCAGATATCTTCTGACGCTGATCGGTCTTGTCGCCGCTCGCAATCGCGTGCTCGACGCAATGCGAGACATGATCCTTCAACACCTCTTCCTCGACGCGCCGGAGCGCGGCGCGAACGGCCGAGATCTGCGTCACGATATCGATGCAGTAGCGGTCCTCCTCCACCATCTTCGATAGACCACGGACCTGGCCCTCGATGCGGTTCAACCGTTTTTGGCAGGACGCCTTGATGTCTTTTCTCATGCGGCTTATATACCCCTACAGGGTATGGGTCGCAAGGGACTGCATTCGCGATGGGCCACGACCACAAGAAATCATGCTGCGGCGGCCACGACCATCATCCCGCCCCTGCCAAGGTGCTCGATCCCGTCTGCGGAATGATGGTCGATCCCGCCACCAGCAAGCATCGCTTCGATCACGACGGGCGGACTTTTCATTTCTGTTCGGCGGGTTGCAGAACCAAATTCGCCGCCGACCCGAAGAAGTATCTGGAGAAAACCGCGAAGGCCGATGCGCCTCACGGCGCTGGCGACGGCACGATCTACACCTGCCCGATGCATCCCGAAATCCGTCAGGTCGGCCCCGGAAGCTGCCCGATCTGCGGCATGGCGCTTGAGCCGGATGTGGTCAGTCTCGACGCACCGCCCAATCCCGAACTCGCCGACATGACGCGGCGCTTCCGGATCGGCCTCGCATTGTCCGTGCCTCCGGTGGCGCTGGAGATGGGCGGGCATCTCGTCGGCGGCCACGGCCTCGTCGACCCGTTGCTGTCGAACTGGATTCAGCTGGCCTTCGCGACACCCGTCGTCATTTGGGCGGGATGGCCCTTCTTCGTGCGCGGCTGGCAGTCGCTGCTCACGCGCAATCTCAATATGTTTACGCTGATCGCGATCGGCACCGGTGTCGCCTATCTCTACAGCCTGGTCGGCACCGTTGCGCCTACGGCCTTCCCGGCAACCTTCCGCGGCCATGGCGGCGCGGTTGCGGTCTACTTCGAATCCGCGGCCGTCATCACCGTGCTCGTGCTGCTCGGTCAGGTGCTGGAGCTCCGCGCCCGCGAGGCGACGTCCGGCGCGATCAAGGCCCTGCTGCAATTGGCGCCGAAGACCGCGCGCCGCGTCGGCGACGACGGCGCCGACCATGAAGTCGCGATCGACAGCCTTGCGGTCGACGACATCTTGCGCGTCCGCCCCGGCGAAAAGGTCCCGGTCGACGGCGTCATTCTCGAAGGCCGCTCATCGCTCGATGAAGCGCTGGTAACCGGCGAATCCATGCCGGTCACCAAGGAAGCCGGAGCCAAGGTGATCGCGGGCACGCTGAACCAGTCCGGCGGTTTTGTGATGCGCGCCGACAAGGTCGGCCGCGACACGCTGCTGTCGCAGATCGTCAAGATGGTCGCGGACGCACAGCGCTCGCGCGCGCCGATCCAGCGGCTTGCGGATGAGGTGGCCGGATGGTTCGTCCCCACGGTGATTGCCGTGGCGCTGATCGCGTTCGGCATCTGGTCATATTGGGGACCGGAGCCGCGCATGGCGTTCGGCCTCGTCGCCGCCGTGAGCGTGCTGATCATCGCTTGCCCTTGCGCGCTCGGCCTTGCGACGCCGATGTCGATCATGGTCGGCGTCGGGCGCGGCGCGCAGGCCGGCGTGCTGATCAAGAACGCCGAAGCATTGGAGCGCATGGAAAAGATCGACACGCTGGTGGTCGACAAGACGGGCACGCTGACCGAAGGCAAGCCGAAGGTCACGGCAATCGTCGCCGCGGCGGGCTTCGACGACAACGAAATCCTGCGGCTCGCGGCCAGCGTGGAGCTTGCAAGTGAACATCCCCTCGCCGACGCCATCGTGCGATCCGCCAGGGAGCGTCAACTGGAGCTGGGCAAGGTCAGCGAATTCGACTCCCCGACCGGCAAAGGTGCCGCCGGCGAGGTCGACGGCAAATCCATCCTGCTCGGCAATTCGAAAATCCTGGCTTCAATCGGCGTCGATGCCCATTCGCTGGATACCGATGCCGAGCGCATGCGCGCCGATGGCGCCACCGTCATCAACATCGCTATCGACGGCAAACTGGCCGGCCTGTTCGCCATCGCCGATCCGGTCAAGGCTTCGACGCCGGGGGCGTTGAAGGCGCTGGCGGACGAAGGCATCAAGGTCATCATGCTGACCGGCGACAACAAGACCACCGCAAACGCAGTCGCGCGGCAGCTTGGGATATCCGATGTCGAGGCCGAAGTGCTTCCGGACCAGAAGAGCGCCGTGGTCGCGAAGCTGCAGCAGGCCGGGCGGATCGTCGCCATGGCCGGCGACGGCGTCAACGATGCGCCGGCGTTGGCCGCCGCTGAAGTCGGCATCGCCATGGGAACCGGCACCGATGTGGCGATGGAAAGCGCCGGGATCACGCTCTTGAAGGGCGACCTCGGCGGCATCGTCCGCGCGCGAAAGCTGTCGCAGGCCACGATGCGCAACATCCGGCAAAACCTGTTCTTCGCGTTCATCTACAACGCCGCCGGCATCCCGATCGCCGCAGGCATCCTCTACCCGAGTTTCGGCATCCTGCTATCGCCGATCATTGCCGCCGCGGCGATGGCGCTGTCGTCGGTCAGCGTCGTCGGCAACGCCTTGCGCTTGCGCGTCACGCGGCTGTGATCGATCACGGGCGCATCAATCGCTGAAGCTTTTCTTCCGTCATTGCGAGCGAAGCGAAGCAATCCATTGCGCCACATAACGGACGGATGGATTGCTTCGTCGCTCCGCTCCCTTGCGTAAACGCTTCGCGTTTGTCGCAGGCAATGGCGGGCGGAAAAATCTCTCCCCTTTTTGAACGCACCGCCCCCGGGATGCGACTGCCTGTGAGGCAACAGCAAAAAACCAAAGGGCCCCCTCATGACCAATCCCTCAGTCCGGACCTCCACCACAATCGGCGTGGTGTCGATCCTGCTGCCTTGCGTGGTGATCGGCCATTTCCTCTGGAAGCTGCTGACGCCGGCGCACGAATTTCCGATGCGCACCGAGCAGGTCATGACCATGATCTTCGATTTCGGGATGCTCGTCAGTCTCCTCAGTTTCCGCCGCGCGATACCGGCACCGCTGTTCTGGGTCGCGCTGGTTGCGGCTATCGGACTGTTCGCGCTGCGCCTCAGCCACGATGGCTGGTGGACCGGCCATCTCACCTATTCGCTGCCGCTGCACTGACTTCGCGCCCCCGGCGCGTGCCCACACCGTAAACCCCAGATTAATGCGCACTACTTAGTATGGAGGCCCGCACCCTGATACCATCGTAATTGGGGCACATCTCATGAAAATCGGCACCCTCCTGACCGCCGCCATCGTCTCCTTGTCCACCGTGGGCGGTGGCCTCGCCGTCTATGTGGCGGTCACGAAGTACCAGACCATGGACAAGGTTTCGGTCGCCCAGAGCCGGCTGGAGGTGGTGCGGGCTGTCGGCGACATCCCGCGCTACATGAACCCGGAGCGCGGCTTCTCCACCAACATCATGTACGGGCCGGCCGTGGTGGAGCCGAAAATGCTCACGGACCTCGACAAATACCGCAAGGACACCAACGGCGCGCTCGCGAGGATGAATGCGATCCGCAAGGCGCTGCCCGGTTCGCTCGACGACGGCGCGGCCGTCGGCAGCGGCATCGATGCGCTGAATGCGAAGTTCAATGCCTTGCGCGAGTCCATCGACAAGGCGATCGCAGGTCCGGCCGACGCCCGCAAGGACGCTGCGAGGAAGATCGTTTCCGACAATGCCGCGTTCAACACCGCCATCACCGCGTTGCTCGAGGAACAGGTCCGCCGCATGGCGCTGCTCGATGGCGACGCCTACCGGCAGGCGACCTACGCCAACATCGCCTGGGCGCTGCGCGATGTCGGCGGCTACAATGCCAGCCTGCACAAGAACCTGGTCGGCGCCAAACGTGTCGCCACCGAGCCTGAGAAGATGGAACTGAGCCGCTCCCAGGGCCGCGCCGATCAGATCCTGATGTCGCTGCAGGATTTGCGCGGCAATCCCGCAACACCAGCCAACGTGGCTGCCGCCCTCGGCACGATGAACGAAGCCTATGTCGAGCGGTTCGGCAAGGAGCTGAAGTTCGTCAAGGACGGTGCGATCAGCGGCAAATACGAACACGATGTCGATGTGTTCTTCGCGGAATCGCAAAAGGGCCTCGGCGCGGTCATCACGCTGCGTAACGCGTTCTACGACAACGCCGAGCAGGTTCTCGGCGCCGCCTACTCTTCGGCGCGCCTCAGCTTCATGGTCGCGCTTGCGGGCCTTATCGCCGTCATCGGCGCCAGCGCCGGCATGATCCTGATGGTCCGCCGCCGCGTCTGCAGGCCGATCGTCGACCTCACCGCCACCATGACGCGACTTGCCAGCGGCAATGTCTCCGACGAAATTTCGGGCGCCGAGCGCGGCGACGAGATCGGCGCGATGGCGGCTGCGGTGCGCGTCTTCAAGGACAACATGATCGAGGCGGAACACCTCTCGGCGGAGAAAGCCGCCGAGAACGACGTCAGGATGCGGCGCGTCCAGGTGCTCGACGAGCTCACCCGCGCGTTCGAAGCCAAGGTCAGCGAGCTCGTCGGCGGGCTGTCCGCGGCGTCATCGGTGATGGAAGACACCGCGCGTTCGATGTCCTCGACCGCCGCCGCTACCAACCGCCAAGCCGGCGTCGTCGCCGCCGCCTCCGAGCAGACCTCGACCAACGTCCAGACCGTTGCGAGCGCCACCGAAGAGCTCACCTCCTCGATCTCGGAGATCGGCCGCCAGGTCGCGCAGTCCACCGAGATCGCGGCCCGCGCCGTCGACAACGCACGCCGCACCGGCGACACCGCCCGCTCGCTGGCCGAAGGCGCGCAGAAGATCGGCGACGTCGTGACCCTGATCCAGAGCATCGCGGCCCAGACCAATTTGCTCGCGCTCAACGCCACCATCGAGGCTGCGCGCGCCGGCGATGCCGGCCGCGGCTTTGCGGTCGTCGCATCCGAAGTCAAATCGCTGGCCGGCCAGACCGCGAAGGCGACCACCGAGATCTCCGAACAGATCGCCGCCATTCAGGCCGCCAGCGACGAGACCGTGACGGCCATTCAGAACGTCGCCAACGTCATCGCCGAGATCGACCAGATCGGCATCGCGATTGCCTCCGCCATCCAGGAACAGGGTTCAGCGACGCAGGAGATTTCCCGCAGCGTCCAGGAAGCCGCGCGCGGCACCCAGGAAGTCAACGCCAACATTTCAGGCGTGCAGCGGGCCGCCGACGAGACCGGCTCAGCGGCCACCCAGGTGCTGGGTGCGGCCGAACAATTGTCGTCGCAGTCCAAGGACCTCGCCGGCCAGGTCAATCGCTTCCTCTCTGAGGTTCGCGCCGCCTGATTGAGGACCCTCGATATGCGTCCGAAGCTCGCTGAAACCGTCGTTGAGCCCACAGTCAAACTGCGCGAGGTCGCGATCGGCGCTTGCTGCGAGGTGCTCGGCGACACCGCGATCGAATACGGCGAACTCGGCGATTACTCCTATCTCGGTCCCGGCTGCATGGTCGCCGACGCTGGAATCGGAAAGTTTTGCGCGATTGCGGCGCAGGTGCGCATCGGCGCCCCAAACCATCCGCTCGACCGGCCGTCGCAGCATCGCTTCACCTATTGCCCCGAATACTACACGGCCGACGCGCAGCGCGATCACGCCTTCTTCCGACAACGACGCGCCGATCGCGTCGTGATCGGCAACGACGTCTGGATCGGCCATGCGGTTATCGTGATGCCGGGAGTCACGGTCGGAGACGGCGCCGTGCTGGCCGCCGGGGCCGTCGTCACCCGCGATGTCGCGCCCTACACCATCGTGGGCGGCGTTCCGGCCAAGCAGATCCGTGAGCGGTTCAGCCGTGATATCGCCGCGCAACTCGCCGCGATTGCGTGGTGGAATTGGCCCGCAGAGACCATCTTTCAGCGGCTGCCGGAGTTCCAGTCCGGCGATGTCGAGGCGTTCTGCACGCGCCGGAGCTAGCGCTGCCGCAAATCAACCGGAAATCCCGTCTAGCAGCGTCACCTCAAAAGAGGTGCGACATTGGGCAGCAAGTTAAGGTACGTCGCCGCGGCAATCGCTGTGATCGCCGCGGGTATCTACGTCAATAACACCAATCTCCTGGCAACACATCGCGAAGGAAAACCGGTCCTCCTCGCGCATCGCGGCATCGCGCAGCGTTTCGACGAACGCGACCTGAAGAACGACACCTGTACGGCGGCGCGGATGTTGCCGCCTGCACATGATTACCTGGAGAATACAATTCGCTCGACGCGTGCCGGGTTCGAGGCTGGTGCCGACATCGTCGAGATCGACGTCCATCCCACGACCGACGGCGAGTTTGCGGTGTTCCACGACTGGACGCTCGATTGCCGCACCGATGGACGCGGGGTTACTCGCGAGCATGCGATGGCAGAGTTGAAACTGCTCGATATCGGCCACGGCTATACGGCTGACAACGGCAAGACCTTTCCGTTCCGCGGCAAAGGCATCGGCCAGATGCCGACGCTGAGCGAGACGCTGGCGAACTTCCCGGACAAGCGCCTGCTGATCAATGTGAAGAGCCGCGATCGGTCCGAAGGCGAGAGGCTGGCGGCCGTGCTGGGCACCCTCCCCGCCGAGCACCGCCGCCAGATCATGGTCTATGGCGGTGACGAGCCCATCGAGGTGATCCGGCGGCTGGTGCCGAACGTCAGGACGATTTCCCGCACGACCATCAAAAGTTGCCTCATCAGCTATATCGGCTACGGCTGGACCGGCATCGCGCCGCAGGCGTGCGCCAACGCGATGGTCCTGGTGCCGATCAATGTCGCACCATGGCTATGGGGCTGGCCGGACCGGTTCCTGAACCGCATGGAAGCGGCGAACAGCGCGGTCTTCGTCCTGGGTCCCTACCGCGGCGGTGAGTTTTCGACAGGCGTCGACACGCCGGAGATCTTCCAACAACTGCCCGAAAAATATTCGGGCGGCATCTGGACCAACGAAATCGAAACCATAGGCCGGCTGGCGCGACGGAGATAACGTTTTAGCTTCGCAGGCCCGGCGCCTCGTGGCCGGTGCGTGCGACGTATTCCGTATAGCCGCCGCCGAACTGGTGGATGCCTTCGGGCGTCAATTCCAGCACGCGGTTGGAGAGCGCCGCCAGGAAGTGGCGATCATGCGAGACGAACAGCATGGTGCCCTCGAATTCGGAGAGCGCGTTGATCAGCATCTCCTTGGTGGCGAGATCCAGATGGTTGGTCGGTTCGTCCAGCACCAGGAAATTCGGCGGGTCGAACAGCATCTGCGCCATCACCAGCCGCGCCTTCTCACCGCCCGACAGCACCCGGCATTTTTTCTCGACATCGTCGCCGGAGAATCCGAAGCAGCCGGCGAGCGCGCGCAGCGCCCCTTGGCCCGCCTGCGGAAAGCAATCCTCGAGCCATTGAAACACGGTGCGTTCGCCGTCGAGCAGGTCCATCGCGTGCTGCGCGAAATAGCCCATCTTGACGCTGCCGCCGATCGCCACCTTGCCGTCATCGGGCTCGGTCGAGCCTGCCACCAGTTTCAACAGCGTCGACTTGCCGGCGCCGTTGATGCCCATCACGCACCACCGTTCCCGGCGGCGGATCATGAAATCGAGCCCTTCATAAATGGTGCGGCTGCCATAGCCCTTGTGCACGTTCTTCAGGCTGACGACGTCCTCGCCGGAGCGCGGCGCCGGCAGGAAATCGAATGCCACCGTCTGGCGCCGCTTCGGCGGCTCGACGCGTTCGATTTTGTCGAGCTTCTTGACCCGGCTCTGCACCTGCGCGGCATGGGAGGCGCGCGCCTTGAAACGCTCGATGAACTTGATCTCCTTGGCCAGCATCGCCTGCTGGCGCTCGAACTGGGCCTGCTGCTGCTTCTCGTTCAGCGCACGCTGCTGTTCGTAGAATTCGTAATTGCCGGAAAAGGTCGTCAGCGTGCCGCCATCGATCTCGACCACCTTGTTGATGATGCGGTTGATGAACTCGCGGTCATGCGAGGTCATCAGCAATGCGCCCTCATAGCCGCGCAAAAACTGCTCCAGCCAGATCAGGCTTTCGAGATCGAGATGGTTGCTCGGCTCGTCCAGCAGCATCACGTCCGGGCGCATCAACAGAATGCGCGCCAGCGCCACCCGCATCTTCCAGCCGCCCGAGAGCGCGCCGACGTCGCCGTCCATCATTTCCGCGCTGAAACCAAGGCCCGACAGCGCCTCGCGGGCCCGGCCGTCGAGCGCGTAGCCGTCGAGTTCCTCGAAACGATGCTGCACCTCGCCGTAGCGCGCGATGATGTCTTCCATCTCGTCCGCCTGGTCCGGATCGGCCATCGCAGCTTCGAGCAGCCTGAGTTCGGCCGCCACGATGCTGACGGGACCCGCGCCGTCCATCACCTCGGCAACGGCGCTGCGGCCCGCCATCTCGCCGACATCCTGGCTGAAATAGCCGATGGTAATGCCGCGATCGAGGGAGACCTGGCCCTCGTCGGGCAGTTCCTGACCTGAGATCATCCGGAAAAGCGTGGTCTTGCCGGCGCCGTTCGGGCCGACAAGGCCGATCTTCTCGCCCTTTTGCAGGGCAGCCGAAGCTTCGATGAAGAGGATCTGGTGGCCGACTTGTTTGGAGACGTTATCGAGACGGATCATTGTTGCCCAAGCATGGAAATTGTTGGCCGCTCTTATTCCATGTAGCGCGCAGGGGAAAGCTTATTCCGGAGCTATATCCCTAAGCCGCCCGCATCAGCTTCAAGGTCGCGGCCAGCCGCAGGCTGCGCTTTCCCGCCAATGCAATGGCTTCCAGTTCCGCGCCGTGGCCGTCGCAGGTGCCGGCAAAGCCGATGCCGACCTCATGGCCGCCAAACACCGGATTTTCGCCCTTTGCCGGCGTGTGCTCCTGGTTGAGGATTTCGCCTTTCCAGCGGCCGTCTGAGGAGCTGTAGGAACCGAGATAATAGAAGAAAGCGTCGCCGCCGAGGATGCGGCCATTCATCAGCAGCATGACGCCGGACAGGCCGGCATCGACGCCGTCGAGCGCGCGGATGTGGATGGAATAGAGCCCGTTGACGATACCGCCTGGCCCGACTTCGCCGACCGGCGGCAACGCCTCGTCGTCGAGCCGGGTCAGCTCGGCCCAGAACATCGCACCGGGCACGGGCGCCGCGCTGCCTTCGAAGCGAATCTTGTTGCCGGCCATCCTGCCCCGCACGCTGATTGCGGCGACGTCGGCGCCCATCAGCGGCTTGTAATAGGGATCATCGTTGTGACGCTGGGTGATGAGTTCAGCGAGGATCTCCTCGCCCTTCTCCTGGTAGGACCCAAGATGTGCGAAGGCTGAATTGCCGCCCAAAAGCTTGCCGTCATGCATGCACATGACGCTGCGGCCGAACGCGTCGTTCACACCGTATTCCGCCTTGTAAAGCCCGTCCAGCAACGGAGATTTCCAGCCTTATTGAATCATCTGGCCGGGGCATAGCACCGCCGAAGAAACTGGACCAGCGGTCGTTTTAGCGCAGGCTCAGGCGTTGCCGACGCCTACCGCGTTGAACCGGCTCGCCCCTGCAGCCGACCAATGGGCGAATCCACCCACGGTGATACCGATGACCGAAGATGAAGAGACCATTGCCCGAACCATCGCCGAGGCCAGCGAGCTGCCGCTGAAGGACGCCGCCTATTTGCTGTGGCGCGAATGCGCGAGGCTGGACTTGCTCGCGTGGCGGGCGATGCCGCCAAACGTGCGCGACTTGTTTCGGTCGAGGCCCGCGGGACAGAATTCGGCCGAGGTCAAATTCGAGCACGATCATCCCGAAGACGGACTGACCTTCGACCGTTTGCAACTCACCCATCCCGGCATGGACGATGCGGAAGTGAGGCAGGCGATCATTGCCGCGGTGAAATTCGACGATTCCTGTTTTGGTTATTTCGAAAAGATCAAAGGCGAGTTCGGCGCACGGTTCAAGCGCGCGGTCGAACTGGCGGCCCGAGAGCATCCCGGATATCTGGAACTGACCTACCAGCGGGCGCGATATTACATCAGCTATTACATGAAGTAGCTTATCTCACTCGTCATCACCCGCGAAAGCGGGTGATCCAGTATTCCGAGGAGAGTCGGCGATCAATCGAGAAGCCGCGGCGTACTGGATACTCCGCTTTCGCGGAGTATGACGGTCATTGCGTATTGAGACCTCGCGCGACCGCCATGCAATCTGCCGGCCGCCGATTTCATGGCTCAAGCCCGCTCTCGCGCAGCACCGGCGCGACCTCGCGCGATGCGAGAAACCGCAACATCGATGCGCCCGCCGCAGGCAGCCTCATATTGTCCAGCCAGGTTGTGAACCGCGCCCTTCAGGGCCAGTGTCGAGAGCACGCGCACGGCATCGTCCACGGCGTTACGCCCGGCGCATCAGCTTGAGCACGGCCGTCATGCGCAGGCTGCGCTTGCCTGCGAGGGCGGTGGCATCCAGCAGCGCCCCCTGGTCGTCACAGGTGCCGGCAAAACCGATGCCGACCTCATGGCCGCCGAACACCGGGTTCTCGCCTTTCGCCGGCGTGTGCTCTTGATTGAGGATCTGGCCCTTCCAGCGGCCGTTCTCCGAGGTGTAGCTGCCGATATAGTAAAACGAAGCATCGCCGCCGAGGATACGGCCGTCGTTGAGCAGCATCACGCCGGTCAGGCCGCCTTCGACACCGTCGAGCATGCGGACGTGAATGGAATAGAGCCCATTGACGATGCCACCCTCGCCGACCCCGCCGGCGATTGGAACCGCCTCCTCCTCGATCGGCGTCATGACCGAGTTGAACACCGCTCCCGGCAATTCCTTCAGATGGCCTGCAAAGCGATAGAGGTCACCATCCGCCGCGCCCTTCGCCAGCAGCGTTGCATCGTCGGTGCCGGCCATCGCGCGATAAGCCGGATCGGGATTGTGACGGATGGTCTGGATCTCGATGTCGACCGTGCCATCGGCCTCTTTTTGATAGGTGCCGACATGGGCAAAGGCGGAGTTGCCGCCGAGCATCTTGCCGGCGCGCGCGTACATCACGCTGCGGCCGACCGCGGCGTTGAGCTGAAACCTGACCTTGTAGAAACCCTCAAACAATGCCGTGTCCCCGGCAAGCGCACGAACCGCTATCTAGCGCGCTTCATAACGCAGGGGAACCGCCTTGAAACGATGTATTTGAATCAAGGCGGTCAAAATCGCCGTCGTCAAAGTCGCCATCATCAAAAGCCCGTGTCACCAAAACGCAATGATCCGCCAAAGCGGTTGCGCTTTGGCGGATCAGGGTTGCAATCCGGGCGCCCCCACCCGGATTTTGCTTTGTAGCTTAGGCCGCCGCCGACTTGGCCGCGGTCGGAACTTCGGCCACGGTCTTCAGGATCTGCGAAGCGATAGCGTAGGGGTCGCCCTGCGAGTTCGGCCGACGGTCTTCGAGGTAGCCCTTGTAGTCGTTCTTCATGAACGAATGCGGCACGCGGATCGAAGCGCCACGGTCGGCCACGCCATAGCTGAACGCATTCCAGGGAGCGGTCTCGTGCTTGCCGGTCAGGCGCTTGTCGTTGTCAGGCCCGTAGACGGCAATGTGCTCCATGAGATTCTTCTCAAAGGCCGCCATCAGCGCCTCGAAATAGGCCTTGCCGCCGGTCTCGCGCAGATATGTCGTCGAGAAGTTGGCGTGCATGCCCGAGCCGTTCCAGTCGGTGTCGCCGAGCGGCTTGCAGTGATATTCGATGTCGATCTCGTAGGTTTCGGTCAGCCGCTGCAACAGATAGCGGGCCATCCACATTTCGTCGGCGGCCTTTTTGGAGCCCTTGCCGAAGATCTGGAATTCCCACTGGCCCTTCGCCACTTCGGCGTTGATGCCTTCGTGGTTGATGCCGGCGTGCAGGCAGAGCTCGAGATGCTTCTCGACGATCTCGCGCGCAACCGCGCCGACATTGCTGTAGCCGACGCCGGTGTAGTACGGGCCCTGCGGCGCAGGATAACCCGCCGTCGGGAAGCCGAGCGGCCGGCCGTCCTTGTACATGAAGTATTCCTGCTCGAAGCCGAACCATGCGCCTTCGTCGTCAAGAATGGTGGCGCGCCGGTTGGTCGCGTGCGGGGTGACGCCATCGGGCATCATGACTTCGCACATCACCAGGACGCCGTTGGTGCGCGCGCCGTCCGGATAAACCGCAACCGGCTTGAGCACGCAATCCGAGCTCCGGCCTTCCGCCTGCATCGTCGACGAGCCGTCAAAGCCCCACAGCGGGAGCTGTTCCAGCGTCGGGAACGAAGCGAATTCCTTGATCTGTGTTTTGCCGCGCAGATTCGGTGTCGGCGTATACCCGTCGAGCCAGATATACTCGAGCTTGTACTTGGTCATTGAGCCTCTCTTGAGTTTAATGCTGCTAAGCGCGGAAACCCTCGACTTTGGAGGTTAGAAGCCTCGAAGTCCCCGCACACGTGTACCCGGCCCACACGTCAGGCCGTTTCTTACCAAGCAATTAAAGTGCCAATCGCTGCAGTGCGGCATTCGGCGATGTCGGAAATGTCCACCCCGCTGCGTGCATTTTTTGATGCGACATAGGCGCGCGCCTGACATGCGCGCCAGGCGGCCAAAAAGCGCTTTCGCCGCCGCTTGAAGCCCGATTCGACGGCAGTTTCGCCCCTTGGCTCCGGGTCCGATTAAAGCCGCGGCAGCGCCTTGGGCCGTTGGGCAGGAAGCTCGACCGCGACCGGCAACCTTCCCGCCGGCCCAAGCGTTGGTCATCTGCCCATTGCCTCGCACGAAGCAAAACAGGAATTGCCCAAGAAATGTACATCTAGTGACTTTTTTTGAGCAGTTTGCATTCCGGGAGGGCGAGAACGATATCGCAGTCTCGGTAACTAACGAAGAACGAGTCGGGCGCACCATGGTGGTTCGCTCGATCCAGGAGAGACTGAGATGATCAACACAGGTGTGAATGAGGGATCTGCCAAGATCTACCAATTCCCAGCCGGGGGCCGGTCGGCTCTGGCGGGACGTCGCGAGACCCAGCCCGACATTACCGCCCCGGCGGTCATCCTCGCTGACTGCAGCGGCAGCTGGTACCACGCAGAAGCCATCCAGGATGCCAAGCTAGGGCGTGACCACTGATGCCAGCTAGATGTTCGGTAAATCCGCGCTCACGAGTTCAGGCGCGGTCGGTGAAGTAGAAAAGGGTCGGAACGAAATCGTTTCGGCCCTTTTTCATGCAAACCTTGTTTTTAAGTCAGCGCACATGCCGTGACCGGCCGTTTGGCCTGCTTGAGCGTGGTGAGGCCGGCTTTTGTGATCTTCAGGGTGATGCCGCGGCCCGTGTAGCGCGAACCCGACAGCGCCAGGCCTTTTTTCAGAGTCACCTGCTTACCCCCAAGCTGCAGATGGGCGCGTGAATCGTACTGGAAGAACCCCGCCACGAACTGCGTTCCGTCCGCGCACTGATAATTTTTGAAGGACGACTGCGCCGATGCGGGCGACGAAGCGACCGTTGCGAATAAGAGTGCCGTTCCAAGCCCGGCGGTGAGGTTGGCGATCCCGTGATTATTCATATTCTCCCCAAACAGTTTCTCGTTTGACGCGTTTTCTACCGCAGATAAGTCTGCGCAATCTGCGTAAACCTGATTGCGGCGCGAACCGGTATCCACTTCGCTAGAAAACGCTACGCGGCCCGAGTATAGACCAGAGGGCAAGACGCGACATACCCCGGCTCTGTCCCCGCACAAGAATTGCACCTCCAGGAATTCCATAAGGCAGCCCCGATGTCTGATTCCCCTGCCCGCCATCTCAATCTCGCCGGCGCCAGCAATTTCCGCGATCTCGGCGGCTATCTCACCCGGGATGGCCGCACGGTCCGTTGGCGGCAGATCTTCCGCTCCAATCATCTCGGCCATCTCACCGACGACGACGCCGCAATTTTGCGCGCACTCGGCGTCAAGAGCGCGTTCGATTTTCGCGGTACCGGAGAGCGCGCGGAAGCACTGTGCGGCATCCCAGACATCACCGTGCATTCGCTGCCGGTCGAACCGACCGTGGTTGCGGCGCTCCGCGCCATCGCCGCCGGCGGGACGCCACTGTCGGCCGACCACGCCGTCGAGGTGATGCGCGATTCCTACCGCAGCTATGTGCAGCAGAACACGCCGCGCTTCCGCGCGCTGTTTGCGCATCTTTTGGAGGACCGCGCGCCGCTGGTGATCCACTGCACCGCCGGCAAGGATCGCACCGGCTTCGCCTGTGCGCTGATCCTGCACACGCTCGGCGTCCCCGACGAAGTCATTTCGGAAGACTATCTCCTGACCAACCAATTCTACCGCCGCGACCCCAACTCCGCCAGCGACCTGCCCGACCACGTCAAGCAAGTGCTGGGCTCGGTACGGCCGGCATTCCTCGGCGCCGCCTTCGAGGCCATCGACGCCGATTACGGCAGTCTCGAAAATTACCTGAGGAACGGCATCGGCCTCGGCACGGCCGAGCGCACGGTACTCACGGCGCGGTATCTGCAGGCTTGATCTAATTAGTCGGCGACCGCGAATGTCAGAGCCTCGCGCACGGCGTTGAGCCTACGCGTCCACCGAAGCGTTTTCCAGCGAAGTGGACACCGGTTCGCGTCGAGAAAACGCGTCAAATCAAAAATCAGAGCCCCGTTCCGATTCAATCGGAACGGAAGAGGCTCCGGCCGTGCCGTAAAGCAAGACGGGCCGTGGTTTGAAACACCGGCCCGCCCCACAAATTTTCTCGCGATCGCTTAGGCCGCGGCTTCCATTTCCATTTCAGCATCGAGATCGGCGATGACATCCTCGAAGGCCTGAATCGCCTGCTGGATCGCCGCAATCTGCATCAGCTCCCAGTCCTTGATCGGACCATTGCGATTTTGCAGCGCGACGACCAAATCCCGTCGCTGCTCCTTAAGCTGAACAAGCGGTAAACCGTGATCGGCTAGATATCCCATATATTCCCCCTGCCTGGGTTGGACTCCCTTTCTAGCGAATGGAACCTGCAATCGACTTGCCCAAGTCAGGCAAATTTTAGCGATCAGCCCTGATCCGTATTCTTACGTAGTACCCTTCACGGCCCGCGCGATCGCATCGCTCAGGGCTTCTGCCACGCAACCGGTCGCCCACTCGCCAACGTGAAGATGATTGTCAGCACCATCTTCCAAGGCACTGATCGGGATCTGGTCATCGACCCAGCGTTGCATCAAGGCAAAGCGTTGAAAGACGTTGACCTTCGCGATCTCAGCGGCTGCGGCGATGAATGCCACCATTTCTTTTGATGCTTGGAGCTTGTCGGTCATCGCCTTCGTGTATTGCAGGTCCATCAGGATCACATCCGCCGAGTGGGCGAGTTGCCGTGATCCGCTCTCAATGGCTCTGGCGACCTCCCTGCGATCCATGTCATGAAAGATTGCGTTGGTACCCACCTGCCAGATTACCAGAGCGGGCGCCTCATCGAACACGTCGGATTGAAATCGCTCTAACTCCTTCGGCGCCTCTTCGCCGCTGATACCCCGGTTGACCACATCGATCCTGTACCGCCCGAGTTTCTGTCGCAACAGCATCTCCAGACGAGGCGGATAAGGTGCGACCGGTGCAACGCCCGCCGTCGATGACGATCCGATCGCCACGATCTTGATCTTGTCCGGACGCTGGAGCGCCGCCGTCAGATACGGCAATTTGTATGTGAAGTTGCCGACGTCCGGATCGTCAGTACGTGACCCATCATTCATCTCATCACCCTCCGCGGGAATATTTTAGTCAATACCCGCATTTGGATACTAAATTCGCCGCATTGCAATTGAAAAACTCCCGGCGGTAGTGTGCGCTCCCTTCATCGCCGCGCGGAGACCCATCATGGATGGAAAAGTCATTGTCGTGACCGGCGCCCTCGGAGCGCTCGGCAGCGTCGTCGTCGATCAGGCGCTGGCGCGCGGCGCCCGGGTCGCAAGCGTGGACCATGCGCCGACGCAGGTGCCGGCAACGTCAAATCAGCTCGAACTCGGCGGCGTCGACCTGACCGACGCGGCGGCGGCAAAGAAGGCGATCGCTGCCGCGGCGTCGCATTTCGGCAAGCTCGATGCGCTGATCAACATCGCCGGTGGTTTTGCGTACGAGACGGTCGTGGAAGGCGATCCCAAGACCTGGCAGCGCATGTACGCGCTCAATGTCACTACCGCGCTGAACGCTTCGCGCGCGGCGATCCCTTATCTCACGGCGTCCGGCGCGGGACGGATCGTCAATATCGGTGCGCTCGGCGCACTGCAGGCCGGCGCCGGCATGGGCGCCTACGCCGCCTCCAAGGCCGGCGTGCATCGCCTGACCGAAGCGCTCGCCGCCGAACACAAGGGCAAGATTACGGTGAATGCCGTGCTGCCGTCGATCATCGACACCTCGGCCAATCGCGCCAGCATGCCGAAATCCGATTTCAGCAAATGGGTGACACCACAGGAACTGGCCGACGTGATCCTGTTCCTCGCCAGCGACGCCGCCTCCGGCGTCACTGGCGCACTGCTGCCGGTGAGCGGACGGGTTTAGGCCAACTCAAGTCGAGGTTTCGGATAACAACCGCCGAAGACATCAAAAAAGCCGTCGAACAATTGCCTCCCGATGAACTGGCGCGATTTCGCGCGTGGTTCGAAGCGTTCGACGCAGCGCGGTTTGACGCAGCGATCGAACGTGACGCACGCGATGGCAAGCTTGATGCTTGCGTCAGTCCGGGATCAGCAGGCGCAGCTTCGACTTGAACCGAATGCTCTGCTTGCCGGCGAGCGCGATACCGTCGCCCTCGGCGGCCTCGTCGGTATAGGTTCCGGTAAATCCGATGGTGACGATCTTGCGTTCCCAGACCGGCCGCGCGCCATAGGTCGGCGTATGCTCCTCGTTGGTCAATTCTCCCTTCCACTTGCCGTTGTCGGCCGAATAGGAGCCGTAGGCAAAGAAGAACGAGTCGCCGCCGCGCAACTGACCGTCGCGTAGGACCATGACGCCCTGGTTGCCGCCCTGGACGCTGTCGAGCATTTCCACGGTGATGTGATAGAGGCCGTTCCTGATCATGGAATTGGTCGCGCGCCGCTTGATTGTCCCGGGGCCAGGATAGCCGCTTCCGCGCGGTTTGACCAAATCCGGGTTAAACTGGTGGCATTGAGTCGCGGCCGCTTCTGCCGCCGGAGCCCGTCGTTGGAAACCGCGCTTTATCTGCCCGTCAAACGCTTCCTCGAAAAGCTCGGCTTCACGGTCAAGGGCGAGGTCGGCGGCTGCGATCTCGTGGCGCTCAGCGGAGACGATCCGCCGATCGTGGTGATCGGGGAGCTGAAGCTCACCTTCAATCTCGAACTCATCCTTCAGGCGGTCGATCGCGCCGCCGCCGCCGACGAGGTTTGGCTCGCGGCCAAGCTGTCTGCGCGCGGCAAGGGCCGCGAGGGCGACGCCCGCTACCGCAATTTGTGCCGGCGGCTCGGCTTCGGCATGCTGGCGGTCACCAATACCGGCGACGTCGAGGTGATCGTGCAGCCCGCGACTACGGCCCCTCGCCGCAATCCCAAGAAGCGCTCGCGGCTGATCTCGGAGCATCAGCGGCGCAAGGGCGATCCGGCGATGGGCGGCAGCACGCGCGCGCCGATCATGACCGCCTATCGCCAGCAGGCGTTGGCCTGCGCGGCGGCGCTGTCGGACGGCCCGCGGCGCGTGAAGGATTTACGCGTGGGGATGCCGGACGCCGGCAAGATTCTGCTGCACAATGTCTATGGCTGGTTCGACCGCGCCGAGCGCGGCATCTACGTGCTGACCGATGCCGGCCATGCCGCGCTGAAGCGCTGGCCGCAACAGCCGCTGGATTTGGCCGCCGCCGAATAATTCGGACCACGACGGTGAAAACGGGGGGGCAACATGATCGTGGTTACCGGCAGCGTGACGGCGCGAGATGACTGTTTCGACGAAGTCCGCCGATTGAGCCTCGAACACGTCCATCGTTCGCGCGGCGAGCCCGGATGCATCTCGCACGCGGTACATGTCGACTGCGAAAACCCGCTACGGCTGGTGTTTTTCGAGCAATGGGCCGACCGCGCCGCGCTGCTTAACCATTTCGCGGTCCCCGCCTCGCGCGAATTCGTTAAATCGCTGCAGTCGCTGGCCGCGGCGGCCACCACCATCGAACTGTATGACGCTACCAGATTGGAGAAATTGTAGGTGCATGGCTGTACTGCCACAGCAAATTCATATTGCAATGCAACATAAGGGCACTTAGGTATCTCCGCATCATATGCGAGGCCCCGATGAGCGAAGACTGGAACACGAAATACGGCACCCGGCGCGTGCGGCGCGATCCGCCGACGCTGGAGGAAGCGATCTTCGCCGCCGTCGGCATTACCGAGGATCAGCAGCAGCAGGCGGAAATCGCCGCGTCGCTGATGGGAATGCCGTACGAGGAAGTGCTGGCTGAAGTGAAGAAGACCGGCCGTGCGCTTGCGCGATCGGCCACCCGCGTCATCACGGGTGAGCAAGGTGCCCAGCGCTCCGTCGTGGTCGAGCGCCGCGTAATCAGGCGCTTCGGCAACGACAAGCGTACCGGTACCTGAGAAATCCGAAGGCCCCCGGCAATTCGCGAGATCCAGGGATCCGCGAATTGCCGCAAGGCAAGGTGCTTTTCGGTCAGGCCGCCCGGCCCAAGCCGTACATTCTCATCAACATGCCCCAATAAGCGCGATTGAAGTTCGTGATCGTCCGCGCGGCCTCGAGCGTTGTCGCCATCGATGACGCCGCTTCGGGCTGGTTTTGCCTGGCCAGATCAATGCTGCCGGTGGATTCGCCGTAGCGGAACGTCAGGTGCGCCCCAAACTTGTTGGCGAGCGCCCGCATCGCTTCGTTTTGCGCGCCGGTGGTGATCCGCAGGCTGCGGTAACCCTTGGCACGCGCCTCCGCGATCAGCTTCCTGAACAGGATGCTGCCGACGCCTTTGCGCCGTACAGAACTTTCCACGCTGAAGGCGATCTCCGGCAACGCGTCAGGCGATTGCTCCGGCGGATGTAGTTCGGCGGCGCCGCGCACCACGCCATCCTCGATATAGGCGATGATCAGCGTGCCGTCGTTGGCGCATTTTTCGGCGTAACGCTCGATGAAGCTGTCGTCCATGAAGCCATGAAAGCGGTCATGGCGGCTGGTGCGGTCGAGCCGCAACAGGTGATCGCGCAGAAGCGGCAATTCCTCTTGCTGGCTGAGAATCCGAACGGTGCCTTTGGCGCGGATCGGTGCGGTACTCTGGTAGTTCATAGTCATAACTCCTCGTGGTAGCCCTCGAGGAGGCGTCGAATCCCTAGACCACCTATATTGTGCGTCGCAACAAGAACTTCAAGTCCCTCAAATGCCTCATAAAAAGCCATTCACCGCTTAACTAATCGGTAACCAAACCGGCGCCAGTTGCGGCGCCCGGCAGGCTATTTGCAGGCACTGGATTTGAGCCGGGCTTTGGCCCACACTTGGCGGGGTTTCCGGAGGTCCATCGTGGCTGTTGTGCTCGACACGGGTTCTTCAGTTCCGGATCGACGCCTCGCGGTCTGGCAGGACATCGTCTGCGATACCTTTGTCGGCCTCGATTGCCGGTCCGATATGCGTGAGGCGTTTTGGGGCGCGGTTTCGCAATCCGCGGTCGGGCCTGCTGCGTTTACGCGCGTCGATTCCTGCGCCCAGCGGGTGTTCCGCACACCGTCACGGATCGCGCGCGCCAGCGAGGATTACGTGCTGGTGGCGCTCGGCAACAGCGGCGTCAACGGCGTGTATCAGGACGGCCGCGAGGCGGTCGTCTCTGCCGGTGAGTTCGTCATTTACGACACCACCCGCCCCTATGAGCTCCGCTTCGACGACAGCTTTTCGCAGACCATCCTGCAGATGCCGCGCAAACTCTTGCAGCAACGGATCGGCGCGTTCGACGCGTTGACCGCGACCACCTTCTCCAGCGATCGCCCGCTCGAACGGCTGGCCTATGAGTTCCTGCTCGGCATGAGCAAGACCGTCGACCGCGTCGATCCCGCCACGGCGAGCCGCCTGCTGGACCAGGGGCTGGATCTGATCGCGATGGCGTTTGCCGACCGGATGCATGCGCGCTCGTCGGACCAGTCGTTTCACCGGTCCGCGCTGCTCTATCGCCTCAAGAACTACATCCTGACGCATCTGCACGACCCCGAACTGTCGATCTCGCGCGCCGCCGCGGCCACCGGAATCTCGCCGCGCTATGCCAGCGATCTGATGGCGGACGAGCAGCACACGTTCCGCAGCTATGTCCAGACGCAGCGCCTGGAGCGATGCAAGCGCGACCTGGCGGACCCGGCCCATGCCGCCCGGCACGTCAGCGACATCGCATTCGCATGGGGCTTTAACGACCTCGCCCATTTCAGCCGGATCTTCAAGCAGCGGTTCGGCGCCTCGCCGCGCGAATGGCGCGAGCACCCGACGCAATAGACTTCTTCCGATCGGATTTCCTCCCGCGGCGGCACGACGCCTCGCTTGCAGCGACGCACGCGCGCTCGCCACCCTCGCGGCTGACCATTTGCAAGTTAAGACAAGTTTTCGTTCTGCCACGGACAAGCGCCGCAGCCAGGTGCGGCTGTAGGCTTTCGACCCAGTGATTGTCTGTCCCCACGCAAAAGGATGACTTCGATGGGTCTCGTGCACCAGAAATACAAGGTAGCGGTGGTTCAGGCAGCCCCGGTCTGGCTGGATCTCGATGCAACCGTGGACAAGACGATTGCCCTGATCGAGCAGGCGGCCGGCCAAGGCGCCAAGCTGATCGCGTTTCCCGAAACCTTCATTCCCGGATACCCGTGGCAGATCTGGCTCGGTGCGCCGGCCTGGGCGATCGGCCGCGGTTTCGTGCAGCGTTATTTCGACAACTCGCTGGCGTTCGACAGCGCGCAAGCCGACAGGATCAGCAAGGCCGTCAAGCGCGCCAAGCTGACCGCGGTCCTCGGCCTCTCCGAACGCTCCGGCGGCAGCCTCTACATCGCGCAATGGCTGATCGGGCCCGACGGCGAGACCATTGCCAAGCGCCGCAAGCTGCGGCCGACCCATGCCGAACGCACCGTGTTCGGCGAAGGCGACGGCAGCGACCTCGCCGTTCACGATCGCGCCGACGTGGGACGTCTCGGCGCCCTGTGCTGCTGGGAACATCTGCAGCCGCTGTCGAAATACGCGATGTACGCCCAGAACGAGCAGGTGCATGTCGGCGCCTGGCCGAGCTTCTCGCTGTACGACCCGTTCGCGCATGCGCTCGGCCATGAGGTCAACAACGCCGCGAGCAAGGTCTACGCGGTCGAGGGCTCCTGCTTCTTCCTCGGCCCCTGCGCCGTGGTCTCCAAGGCCATGATCGACGAACTCTGCGACTCCCCCGAAAAGCATGCGTTCCTGCATGCCGGCGGCGGTCACGCCGTGATCTACGGGCCGGATGGCAGTTCACTCGCCGAGAAACTGCCGCCGGACCAGGAAGGCATTCTCTATGCCGATATCGATCTCGGCATGATCGGCGTCGCGAAGAATGCCGCCGATCCCGCCGGACATTATTCGAGGCCCGACGTCACCCGGCTGCTGCTCAATACCTCCCGCGCCAACCGCGTCGAGCATTTCACGCTTCCGGTCGATGCCGAGGTCATGAGCGAAATCAGGCTTCAGGCCTGAGCGCTTCACACGATTATGCCAGCTTACGAGGAGCCCGCCATGGAATCCGCGATCCCCGAGCATCTGCGAAGCGCCCGCACGCGCCACCGCCGCGTCCCCGACGATTATGCGCCGCCCTACCCGTCGTTCGTCGCGCGGCACAAGCCAGCCGTGGCGCGGGTCGTGATGGCCTATTTCGGCGTCCAGACCCGCGGCGAGCCGTCAAAAGCCGCCGAGCAGGCGCTGAGCTGGATCGCAGCATGTTTCGGCCAGGCTGGCGGCCCGACGCATTGGGACCGGGCGCGGTATATCGACGAATCCGGTTACACCAACGTTGTGAGCGTTGCTTACTGGGACGATCGCGCAACATTCGAAAACTGGTTTCCGGCGGCACGCGATGGCTGGACCGGCAATTCCCGAAACGCCGACGGGATCGGCACATTCATTGAAGTGCTGCATCCGGCCGTGGAAGGCTATGAGACCCTGTTCTCGTCCCTCGGCAGGCCGGAAGGCGTCGCGGTGCTCGCCGAAGGCATGAGCGGCGAGATTCAGGAGCACGCCTATTGGGGCGGCATGCGCGATCGCATTCCCAACTCGCAGACCAGCGAGATGGCGCCCTCGGGCGAAATCAGTGCGGTCAGGGACGGCGCCCGCGTCAGGGTGATGCCATCAGACAATGTGTGCCTGATCCGGTCGGGTCAGGATTGGGGCGATACCGAAGCCTCCGAACGCAAGATGTACCTCGACGACGTCGAGCCGGTGTTGCGGGAAGGCATGGACTTCCTGCGCGACAGCGGCCGCTCGATCGGCTGTTACGCCAACCGCTATATGACGGTCGTTGCCCCCGACGGCACGCGAACCGAAAAATCCTACGGCATGAGCTGGTGGAAGAGCCTCGCAGCCCTGGAACGCTGGGCGGAATCGCATCCGACCCATGTCAGAATTTTCGGCGCCGCGATGAAATATCTGTCGACACTGGGTCCTGCAGCGAAGCTGCGGCTCTATCACGAGGTCACGGTGGCGCGGGCCGACGAAGCCTTCTTTGAATATCTGGATTGTCACCCGCAAACCGGAATGCTGAACGCCTTGCCGACGGACGCCGCCTAGCTCGCAACCGCGCGCCTACAACACCATCTGGGTCTGGGTAACGATCGCGACAAGTTTTCCGTCCTCGGTCTCGAGCCGGGTCTGCCAGACCTGGGTGCGTCGTCCGCGATGAACCGGGGTCGCGGTCGCAATCACCGTGCTGCCTTCCTTGGCGCCGCCGATGAAATTGGTCTTGCTCTCGATCGTGGTGGTGCCCTTGGCATCCTCGGGCAGGTTGATGACGGTGGCGGCAGCGCCAACCGAATCCGCGAACGCCATCACCGCGCCGCCGTGAATCGTACTGCGCAGCGTGCAGAGTTCCGGCCGCACCAGCATCCGCGCCACCACGCGATCCTTCTCGGCCTCGACAAAGGTCACACCCTTCAATTCGGCAAACGGCATCTTCATCGATTGGATTTTTTCCAGCGGCGTCATTGGCCCTCCCGCATTTCCCTTGAGCGATTTCTCAAGAGAATGGAGGAACCAGGTAAATCAGGCAATGACGTCAGAGGTAATGGCGCCGTGACAAGGCACCCGTAATTCTGCATATCATCTTCGATGCGCCAGTTCCCTCCCCGCCGGATCGTCTGCCTCACCGAAGAGACGGTGGAGACGCTCTATCTGCTCGGCGAACAGGACCGCATTGTCGGCGTCTCCGGCTATGCGGTGCGGCCGCCGCAGGTGCGGCGCGAGAAGCCGCGGGTATCGGCTTTCATCTCCGCCGACATTCCAAAGATCCTGGCGCTGCAGCCGGACCTGGTGCTCGCCTTCTCCGACCTGCAGGCGGATATCGTCGCCGACCTCGTGCGGGCGGGCGTCGCCATCCACGTCTTCAACCAGCGCGACGTCGCCGGGATTCTGGCGATGGTCCGCACGCTCGGCGCCTTGCTCGGTGCTGCCGATCGTGCGGATCAGCTTGCAACCGGCTTTGAGCAACGCCTCGCCAACATCGCAGCGACACCGCGGCCGCAGCCAAAACCAAAAGTCTATTTCGAGGAGTGGGACGATCCCATCATCAGCGGCATCGGCTGGGTGTCCGAACTGATCGAGATCGCCGGCGGCGAAGACGTGTTGCCGAAATTGCGGTTACAGCAGGCCGCCAAGGACCGCATCATCTCGGCGGACACCGTGCGCGATACCGCGCCCGACGTGATCCTGGCCTCATGGTGCGGCAAGAAGGTCGTGCCCGAGCGGATCAGGCAACGCCCGGGCTGGAGCGACATCCCGGCCGTGCGCAACAACCGCATCGTCGAGATCAAATCGCCGCTGATCCTGCAGCCGGGCCCGGCGGCACTGACCGACGGGCTGGATGCGATCGTGAAGGCGTTGTGGCCGGAGCCATAGCAATCCGAACTATCCACCGTCATTGCGAGCGCAGCGAAGCAATCCATCTCGCCGCGTAAGGAAGTAAGAATGGATTGCTTCGCTTCGCTCGCAATGACGTGGAGAGGACTTTCGACTATCGCCTAAACCTTCTCCACCCCGCACCATTCCGCGATGAACAGCGCGGTCGCCTTGGTCGACTTCCGCAGCGACTCCAGATCGACATATTCGTTGAAGCCGTGCATCGCAGCCCCGCTGGCGCCGAAGCACAGGCTCGGGATGTCAAAGTTCAAGCCGTAGAACCGCGTGTCCGTCAGCGCGGTGAAAACGAGATCCTGGACGGCACCGCCATAGACCGCATTGAACGCCTTGCCGAAGGCAGCTTCAGGCGCGGCTGAATCCTTCAGCTCATAGCCTTCCGACAAAAACCCCGACCATTCCACCTCGGGCGGATTGTTGGAGAGAAAACGATGGTCGCGCGCTGCCGCCGAAACGCAGGCCAGAATTTCGTTTTGGCAATCGGCGACCGACCAGCCCGGCAGCACCGCGATGCGGCAATCGACGTCGCACCACGCCGGCACGCTGGAAGCCCAGTCGCCGCCCTTGATGATGCCGGGGTTGAAATTGATCGGATGCTTCAGCGACTTGAAATGCTTGTCCGTCCTGGCGCGCTCGTTCCATTCGGCTTCGAGCTTGCCGAGCGAATGGATCAGATGATAGGCGGCCATGATGGCGTTGGAGCCGGCGCCGGCTTCGAAGACGTGGACGGGAAAGCCGCGCACTTTCAGCCGAAACCAGATCACGCCGACCTGCGAACGCACCATCTTGCCGCCGGTCGGCTCGGGGATGAAGCAGGCATCGGCCCGGTAGCCGCGCTGCAAGGTCGAGAGCGCGCCGACGCCGGTGCTCTCTTCCTCGATCACGGATTGAAAGTGAATTCGCGCGGTCGGCCGCAAGCCCGCGGCCTTGATCGCATCCAGTGCATAAAGCGCGCCGATGGTCCCCGACTTCATGTCGCAGGCGCCGCGGCCGTACATCCTGCCGTCCTTGATCACCGGCGAGAACGGCGGCGTCTCCCACATGTCGAGCGGCCCGGTCGGCACCACGTCGCAGTGTCCCTGCAGGATCAGCGATTTGCCGCCATTGGTGGGCGGGCGGTAAGTGCCGACCACGGTGCGGGCTTTTGAAAAATCATGCTCGATCGGCCCGAAGCCGCGCAGATCCTTCAAATCCGCGACGTCGATATGCCAGTCGTCGACCTCATAGCCGCGCGCACGCAGGAGGTCGCCGATCATGTCCTGGCACGGCCCCTCGGCGCCGCGGGTCGAGGGGATCGCGACGAAATCCCGGGTGGTCGCCAACTGCGCATCAAAGCCGGCATCGACGGCGTCGAGGATTCTTTGGTGCGTATCGGCAGTCATGCGGCGGCTCCAGTCGGGAATTTGCAGGTCACGAGATGGCTACCCAACGGGGTAATGCAGAAGATGGGCCTCCTGCAAGGCCTCCCCAAGCAGACGGCCTTCTGAATATCCACTGAGCGATTCCGGCCGCGCGACACCGTCCAAAAGCCGCGAACAAGGTTCCGGCGCGCCGAGCACGGTACGCACCGGAATGCGCTCGGCATAAACCGGCAACGCATAGTCCTCGTCATCGTCGGCGACGCCCTTGGTGCGGATCTTGGCCGACGCCTGTTCGATCTCCATCGCGATCACGGCGCTCGCCTTGATTTCCTGCTTCGTGCTTTGACGCAAGCTCGCGGTACGGTCGGGAAAGAACCGGTCGACCATCGCAACCAGCGCGCGCGCCTTTTCGTCCGGATCGGTGACGAGATAGGCGGTGCCGAAGGCCATCACGGCCCGGTAGTCGGCCGAATGGTTGAAGCCGCACCGTGCCAGCACCAGGCTATCGAGATGCGCCACCGTCAGGCACACCCGCTGCCCGTCCGACTGGTTCTCCAGCATGCGGCTGGCGCTGCTGCCGTGCCAATACAGCTTGCTCCCTTCCCGCCAGAAAAACGTCGGCGTGCAATAGGGCTGGCCGTCGATCACATAGGAGACGTGGCACAGCATCGAAGCGTCGAGCAGGCCATGGACCGTGGCGTGGTCGTAGCGGCCGCGCTCATGGAGGCGCTTCACCCGATTGCGCGGCGAAACAGGATACGAATGGGTGGCTTCGCTGACGGTCACGGCAACTCCTTCTGACATCAGTGAGGACGACAGCAGTTGTACCGGCGAATTTGGTCTGCGATAGTGCCAATTCCATGCGAAAAATTCCGACCAATTCTTCACCGACGCCGCGAAAGGCCGAACTGCCGCTCGACCTTGCCGGGCCGCATGTAACGCAACGCGCCTCCTCACCGCATCGGCTCTATCAGGCGCTCTGCCACGCCATCGTCAGCGGCATCGTCAAACCGGGCGAGCCGCTGCCGCCATCCCGGACGCTGGCAAGCCAGACCGGTTTTCGCCGCAACGCGGTCACGACGGCCTATGAGCGGCTGATCGCCGACGGGTTTGCCGTCGCCGTGGTCGGCTCGGGCACGTTCGTCGCGGCGCGCATTCCTGCGCAAGCGAGCGGCGCCGGCAAGACCAGGATCGTCATCGAGGCGCCGCCGCAAGGCACGTTGTCGCTGGGCTGCACGCATATCGATGACCGCGCCTTGCAGCGCTTCCGGTCGTTTGTCGGGCGCCGGATGCGCGCCTTCGGGACCGATCATCTGCACTACGGCGATCCCCGAGGCAGCCGCGAACTTCGTACCGCGATTGCCGATCATCTGCTGTCGGCGCGCGGGCTGCGCTGCGATCCCGACCAGATCATGCTGGCATCGGGAACGCAGCACGCGCTGCGCATCGTGCTGAGCGCCATCCTCAAGCCCGAGGATCGCGTGTGGTGCGAAGACCCCGGCTATCCCGCCGCGCGACGCGCCATCGAGCATTGCGGCTATCGCCCCGTCCCGGTGCCGGTCGACGCATCGGGGATGATCGTCGCCAAGGGCCGCGCCTTCGCGCCGAGAGCGCGCGCGGCCTATGTGACCCCATCGCATCAATTTCCGCTCGGCGTGCAGATGTCGATGAACCGCCGGCTGGAACTGCTCGATTGGGCCAGGGATGCCGATGCGTTCGTGTTGGAAGACGATTACGACAGCGAGTTCAGATATGACGGCGCGCCGCTGCTGTCGCTTGCCGGCATCGATCATCTGCAGCGCGTGATCTACATGGGCACGTTCTCCAAGACGCTGTTTCCCGGCTTACGCATCGGCTATTGCGCGCTGCCCGAGAAGCTCATCGGGCCGGTGACGATGGCCCGTGCGGCGCTCGATCGTTTTCCCGGCACGCTGCTGGAAGGCGCGGTAGCCGACATGCTGAACTCCGGCGCCTTCGCCGCCAATCTGCGGCGGGTGCGCGGGCTCTACCGCGAGGCCCGCGACGTGCTGGCCGCGACGCTGTCGGCGGCATCGGAGGGTCGCCTCTCCGTGCCGGTGCCCTCGCAGGGCTTGCATCTGGTGGCGCGGTTCGATCCGTCGGTCGACGTGCGGGTTGCAGCCGAGGCCAAGACCGCCGCCGGCGTCGAAGGCTGGCTGCTGGCGGACACTTATCACCGCGCGCGGCCACTGCCAGGATTTGTGCTGGGGTTTGCCGGGCATCCGATTCCGCAATTGAAGGCGTCGGCCGAAAAACTGGCAAAGGCATCGCTGGCGGCATTGCGGGCTAACCGCAAGCAGGACGCGCGTGGAACCGGAACCGGCAAATCGCGAAAGCCTGCGCCGGCGCGATCCCGAACGGCGCGCTAATTTGGCGCCCTAGGAGAATCGCCACCGAATCCGCTAAATGCACTGAACAGTTGTCACGATGGAAACACCTGATGCTCGGGAATCGCAACGTGATGTATCTGATCATCGGCGTGCTGGCCGTTGCCGTCGGCGTGCTCGGCTACAATCTCTATCAGGCCAAGAAACAACCCGAGGGCCTGCAGATCAATGTCGGCCCCGACGGGCTCAAGATCCAGAGCAAGTGAGGGAGGCCAATTTGGCAATCATGAAGCGCGTCGCCGCCCTCGCTCTCGCACTTCCCGCCAGCCTCGCCCTGCTCGCCTCCCCGGCCGTCGCGCAGCAATACTCGCGCGAACAGGACATCGGGGAATTGCGGCTGGGTCAGCGCGTCCTCGTCGATGACGGATCGTGCCAAGCTGGACAAATCAAGGAAATTTCGGGCGCGCAGATGACGACATCAGGCGTGCTGCGCACGCGCAAATGCATCCCGCGCCTGGGAACGAAGCAGAAGCGCTAGGGCCGCGTACTCATCTAAACCGCGATAGTCGCCATCCGCTGTTGGAGATAAAGCGGCCCTCGACGGCCGGGACTGGGCATGCCTGTTGATGACCCGTCTGCGACATTTATCATCCATTGTCCCCGGACCTTTAACAGAATAATTTCTTCGAGAGCTTCGAGGGGGGCACATGCGCAATTCCATCAACGTCATCGCTGCCGTCGGCCTAGCACTCGGTGGGGCGTTGGGTATGGCGGGGGCCATAGTGACGCAACAAAACGTGCAGGCGATCCTATGGGCGATTGACGGCGCCGGGCTTGTGATGGCCACACCATTGCTCGCCATAAAATACTTTCGAACGGGAAATGATGTTGTGGCCGGCGGTTTTCTGGTTTTTGCGATCGGCGAAGGCATCATCATGCTTTCGGGCCCGGCGGGGGGGCTTGCGGGTAGCATCTCTGCATTTGCCGCCGGCACCGCCCTCTGGGGGACAGCACTTCTCCTTGTTAGCATTCCTAAGTTGTTCGCCGCGCCGGTCCGCCTTCTCGGGATCGTGAGCGCGGTGCTGTTCATTATCACCTCGGCGAGAATCTTTTGGGGTGAGCAGCTACTTCCGACGTCGGCGCCACTTCCGACCTATGCCTATCCCGTGCTGGTAGCGACCTTCGTCGGCTGGATCTGGACGCTTTGGCGGGAGGGCGGCAGTAAATAGCCCATCGGCCCTTTTTCATTTCTCCCCAGCGTCGAGCCGCACGGCTGAATGTCGTCTGCTGTGAAGGTTTGCGGATGCCGGCCCCATGATGGTGGCGCGGCGCACACGGGGCCGGCGTACGCAAACCTCCAAGGGAGGAAACCGCGGGAGGTGTGGCGAGGCTGCGCGTCAGACGCTATGGGGATTTCGGCGCTGGCGGTCTGTTGCCGATGTGCATTGAACGCCTGTTTTGGAAGCGGTCGAAGGGGTGGCTGGCTGGACTGGCCGATCGCGATAGGCAGAAGCGGTGTCGCGCAGCGGAGATTGACCGACAAGGCGGTTGTCCAGGGCGGCGCGACGGCGAGCATGGTCATTGCCGGTCGAGAGCCGGCGAAGTTGCGGCCTTTGCCTTGCTCGACGCGAATGACCATGCGCTTGCTGTCGATATCGCCGATCTTCAGCGCCACCACCTCGGAGACGCGTAATCCCGCCCCGTAAGCCACGCTCAGCGCTGCTTTGTATTTGAGCGCCGGCGCCGCATCGAGCAGGCGCGCCCACTTCCTCCGGACTGAGCACCACCGGCAGCTTGCGCTGTTCACGGACGAATGCCGTGCGTTCGACGAGATCGGCCCGCCCGAGCGTGACTTTGAAGAAGAACCGCAGCGTCGAGACCGTCTGGTTGAGAGTGGGAACGCCGCCGCCGCGCGCCGTCAGATGCAGCTGATAGCGCCGCACGTCCTCCGCGCTCGCTGTGTCGGGCGAGCGACCGAGATAGATCGTGAAGTTCTTGACCCTCTGCAGGTAGTCATGTTGAGTCTTCGGCGCGAACTTCCGGATCGTCATGTCTTCGATCATGCGCCGGCGTAACGGGCTCATTGCCTGGTCGGTCATGGGGAGGCTCCTGTCTGGAGGGAGGGTTGCAACTCCTCATCTTCCGACAGGACGCGCCTCTTATCTCTCCCCACCCCGCGCACTTGGCGGCGGAGCCCTACCGCGCGAGCGGTTTAGTCCTTTGGAGATAAAGCGGCCCTCGACGGCCAAGGCTTGGCATGTCTGCTGATGACCCATTAGCAAACGTTAGCTGAAGCCTTGAAACCTCGCGCAGCATAGCTATGGTCATTTCATACCAACTATACTTGTAACAGCACTAGGTCTGATGGGCAGGGCCTGCCATAAATCTTACGGCGACATAGATTGCAGCCACCGCGACAATTGTGCCTCCAACGAGGTCGATGAAGTAATGTGCGCCCTGGATCGGCGTCGCGGCAATTATGAATAGGTTCAGCACGATTGCGCCGTAGCGCAATAGTCTGATCGGATAAAATCCCCACATGAACAGGATCGCCAATGCCGCGTGGAAACTCGGGAAGGTAATGAAGCCGGCCATTTCGTCAACCAGCGTGTACTCGCCCGAGCGCAATGCATCAAGACGGAGAATTTGATCGGTGGTCACGACCGGCGACAGGTTGGCGAATTCATCCGGCGAGATATTGAGAAAAGTATAGGTCCCGCTCGCGGGAACGAAAATGAACACCGCCAGCGTGACAACGAGCGATATGGCGATAGCGAAAGTGTATTGCTGTAACCGCGCTAATTGTGACGGCCCGGCGAGGCAGACGATCAGCAATATGGACTGGAACAGTCCCAAACCGTAGGCCAAGCGGGCCAAAGTACCAAGGAGCGGGCGCTCATTGAGGAAGCGCAAGTAAGCTCGCCAATCGAGTCCCATCCATGTATCCACCGCATTCAATGCGGCATCGCGATACGGGAATCCTGCTGCCGCTAACGGATAGGACAGCGCAGAACCAAACGCAAAAATCAGCGCCAGCTGCGCGCCGCATTCCGTAGCGTAAGTGATCGAAGGATCAGGGCGAAATCGACGGTAGAAGCCGGATACAGAGAGGAAGACCACAACCCAAATCAGGATGGTGCCGGCGCTCGTCCATGCGAATGAAAGATTTGCCGCCCAAAACGCGACGATCGTCGCAACCGCCATCGCAGCTATCGTACTCCAGATGATGCGGCTGTTGCGGGCTAGCAGGTCGACGTCCGGGACGGAACCAAGCCGACTTTGGATGCGAAAATGGTGCCCCGCGCATCGAGGCGTTTGAACGAAGGCAGACTCGGACATTCTTCGCTTTTTCTTATTTTGTTACTTCATGTATGGGTTGTGTCGATAAGATAAGACATCCGTTAATTAAGTTGAAATCGTAGGCTGTAGCCAGCTTCTATGCAGCCTGTGAAAGTCGTACGGTTAATAGATTGTGCGGTTGCCGTAATGCGGTCGTCACGACTACCTGAATTAAAGGCTGCCCTCTTCGGTATTCGCACAGATCCTGTTAAGCGCTAGTCGGCCTTTGCTGGTATCGGTCGCACCTTGCGACGTCTGCTCATGTGAAGGTTTGCGGATGCCGGCCCCATGAAGGTGGCGCGGCGCACACCGAGGGCCGGCATCCGCAAACCTTCACAGGAACGGACTTGCCGTTTAAGTCGGATCGCTTCCGCGTCTTGACCGATCACCGAGCGCCGCGGGCGGACAATCCAACGCCATTACTGGCGTCGGCTGCAACACGCCAGATCAATTCACCGCTTGAAGCGCGGCCGTGAAGGCGGCGAGATCTACTCGCGCCGTCTCATCCGGCACCCGCTTGGCAAGGTCGGCGAGCTGTTCGATCACGCGGGCCCGATCCTGCGGCAGGAAAAAGCTCGCCCAGACCTCGCGCGTGTCGCGGATGGCGGCCGCCACCAGGCGGGCGTTGGCGGGCTTGCCGCCGCTCTCGATCGCCGAGCAGATCGTGCTCAGGACAAATTCGGCGGCGAAGTTGCGGGCGCCCGCGAATCCCTTCTCGCGCACGCGCGTGCGCTGCTCCGGCGCGAGCTCCGCCATGAACAGTTTGCTCGAAACTGCCTGGCGCGCCTGGCCCCGGATCATGAAATTCACCGCCGCCGCGTACTGGTCCTCACACTCTGCAAAGTTGCGCTGGAGCGCTTCCAGATCGGGCTGCGGCCCCGGCTTCGAGCCGAAGCGGGTGAACAATTTGTTGACCGTGTCTGCAGCGTCCATCCAGTCGGGCAGCCACGAAAGATCGCTCCCCTGTGCGGGCGGCAACGCGTTCAGGGCGTCAAGATCGAAGACGCGGCCGAGCAGCACTGCGACCTCCGGTCGGGTCAGGTCAGGCCGCCCGCCCTTTTTCGTCACCCCTTCGACGTAAGCCCGGAACGCCTGCGCGGCCTCGCGTGCGGCGGCCGCATTGCGCGCGCCGTCCTGCGCCAGCGCCGGCGAAGCGAGCGCGAGAAGGACCAGCAGGATTCTGACGATCGGCATGGGCAACCCAAATTGGCGTCGCTCGATCGGCGCGGCACGCGCCGCCGTCCGCGACGATCGTTCGTCGCAGGCCTCGCCGCAGGGGTTCACCGTCGGCGCAATTTGAGCGCCGGTCCCTATTTTGCACGTCGCCATCTGCTGTTTTAATGGCCTAATCTGGTTGCGAAGATTGGCGTGGCCCCGAGTCATGGAGGCAAGTTTATGGAGGCAAGTTTCATGAGCGATGCAACTTCGCAGACCGTCTATTTCTACAATCGTCATCCCATCTCGTGCGAAATCATCCTTACGAAACTACGCGCAAGCCGTGGCCATCTCGACGGCTTACGTCCTGAAGAGCTGTTTCCCCATGACCAGGATCATTATGGCGGCCTCGCCGCTACAGATGAATTGGCGCTGGCAGCGCAGGTTGGCAACGGATCGCGCGTGGCCGATTTCTGTGCGGGACTTGGCGGCACGGTGCGTTATCTGGCTCACAAATATGGAGCGGACGTCACGGGTATCGAATTGACGCCAGCGCGCGTCGCGGGCGCACAGGAGTTGACCGGACGGGTTGGCCTTCACGGTGCTGCGCGGATTGTCGAGGGCAACGTGATGGACGTGCCGCTTCCTGACGCGAGCATCGACGCTGTCGTCAGCCAGGAAGCATTTTGCCACGTTCCTGATGTGAAGAGAGCGGCTGCCGAAGCATTTCGTATTCTGAGGACAGACGGCCGATTGGCATTCACGGATTGGATAGCCAATCAGCCGCTTACCACGGCGGATGCGCAATTGATGTGGGAAGGAATGGCTATTCAGCCGCTTCGGTCGATCCCCGAATATCGCAGTCTGGTCGAAAGCGTTGGCCTTAGAGTGATTTCGACAAAGGATTTGACGGAAGAATGGGGACCAATTCTGAAGCAACGACTGGCAATGTATCAATTGCTGCGTGAAGAAGCCCGACAGGCTGGCACCCCAATGGGGCACGATGCATTCCACCAGTCCTACATCCGATTTGTCGACCTCATTCAGGAGCGCAAATTGGGCGGCGTCAGGATAGTGGCTACGAAGTAGCAAGCGCGTGGGCGCCCGGCGGCCCGCTCCGCGGGCACAAGCGAAACCGCAGCAGCGGTAGCGCGCTGAACCTTACCAGCTGCCGTATTTGCCGACGATCCCACGCCAGACGGCGTCGCGCTCGGAGCCAAACGATTCCTGTCCGACATTGGCACTTTTGGCCACGGCGGTAGTCACCATCACGAGCTTGAGTTCGGGATCGATGAAGATCGCCTGGCCGTGGACGCCGAGCAAGGCAAACCTTCGCTTCTCGCCGGGAAAAGGCCAAAACTGATAGCCGTATCCGAAATACGGCGTGGCCTTTCTCGGCGCGAACGCCGGGGGGTGCCGGTGCCAGTCGGTCGCGTCCAGCAGATAGTCTTTCGGCACAATCTGCTTGCCGCCGACCGCGCCATCATTGGCCAGCAGCATTCCCAAACGCCCGTAGTCGCGCAGCGTCGCGTTGAAATTTCCAAACGCGGATTCGGTGCCGTCCATGCTCGTGATCCAGGTCGCGTCGGCTTCCGCGCCCATCGGTTGCCAGAGCCGCGTGGTCAGATATTGGCTGAGCGAGGTGCCGGTCACTGCGCGGAGCAGCACCGCCAGAAGCATGGTCTCGCTGGAAGCATAGTGAAAGCGCGTGCCCTGCTCGGCTTCGCGCGTCTGGAATTCCCGCAGCGCGGCGATCGTTCCTTCGCGGCTGCGGGTCATCACGAACCGCGTCAGATCGTCCTTGCCGTCGTAGTTTTCACTAAACTGCACGCCGGACGACATGCGCAAAACATTGCGTATGGCGGTCTCGCCATAGGGACTGCCGGCAAGCTTTGGCACGTATTTCGAAACCAGGTCGTCTAAGGAGGCGATCCGGCCTTCGGCAACGGCCATCCCGACGGCGAGGCTGACGATGGATTTTGCCATCGAATGCGAGATGAATCGATCTTCCGCCTTGCGATCGTACTGGTAACGCTCGAACAGGATCGCGCCGTCCTTGATCACCAATAAGCCGGTGACGCGCTGGCGCGCGAGAAAATCGTCGAGCGTCCGGGTCTGGTTTTCGAACCGGTAGCCGAGCTTTGCGTCGCCACCGGCCGCGGGCAGCGCCAATGGCGCCGCCGCCCTGCTCAAGGTGTTGTGTGGAAGTATCTCATCGAGATGGCTGAACGATCCGACCCGCACGCTTTCATCGAAGAACCAATTGGCGCGGGTGCCGACCGGATAACCCTTGGCCTTCCCCAACAGCTCTTCGTCAGGCGCGGCAAAGGCCGGCAAAGCCAGCGCCACCAGCAAACACGATAGAAGAATTCGCCCTGGCTGCATCGAATGGCTCGCGCGGGAATTAGTTCGTCCGGGAATTAGTTCGACGAAGGCTCGAACATGCATTGCAGCGTCGGCTTGGCGATCTTGGTGAAGGTCGGACCTATCTCGGACTGCTTCGACGCCGGCACCCAAGCGGTCTCGATGGTGGGTACACCGGTCTCGCTGATGCCGCGGAGCAAAGCTTCGCGCAGGTCCTGATCCTCGACGGTTGCGGCCGCATAGTCATGCAGGCAGCTGCAAACGGTTTCGGGATGGGCCCAGCGTCCAACCATATGCGGCGCGCACAGCCGAACAAACTCACCGCGGGGATCGGGGAGCTTGAACATCGAGCCGATCGGCCCCTGCTGCAACCGCAGTTGCGCCGTCAATTGGGTTTGGGCCTGGGCCGAAGCGCCCATCAGGAACGAAACGAAAATCGCGGCGGAACAAAAACGTACAAACATACTGGGCCTTTACCGGCAAATTTTCTTGGTAGCTGCGATCAGTTCACAGCCGCGACAACGATCGGCTGGGGAGCCGAATTCGTCACCGGTGCGCCATTGTAGGAAAAGGTGCCGATGCCGGGCAAGCCGTTGTCGGACGAACCGGCGATCGAGGGACCAGCCAGGATGAAGGCGAAGGCGAGGATGAAGCTGAAGGTCCGCATTTGACTGTCTCCGGGTTCGGTGCCGGCGTCCCCGCCGTTCTGTTGGCAGAGTGATAACCAACGGCTGTTTCCGGATATCTGCGCCAAAAGCGGAAAATGGTTTCATTACCGGGGAGAATTGTTTCGTCCCCCTGCCCGGGACGAAACATTAGCAGTAAAAACCCAATAATTTCAATAGATTGGCATGCCGACGCGGGATGTGTACGAGCCTCGGCGCCCCGGGCGTCTCCTTTCTTTGCATGGGGTTGTTTTCAAAATTTTGAGTCGGGACCCTGCGGTGCCCGCCGGCTGGCGTCGCAAATTCTTAATCCAAGTTCTTAATCATTGTCTGCTGAATAGGCCGCAGTGCAGCAAACGCAGCCGTGAACCGAAGCATCGGTCCGGCCGACTCAATCGAACACCGTGCAACTTTTCCCGTTGGTTCCGCGTTGTCGTGATTCACAATCCAACGAAGGATAGCCGTCGTGGGCAATGGCAACATCGGTGTTGGCAATACAAACGCGCCCCGCAAATCCGGCCAGCAGATGGCCGGCGCGATGTCGCAGCAACGCGCCCCGATCATGGGTGACAATCAATGCTCGCCGCAAAAATTCGTGCGGCTGGTGGGCTGCCACGATCCCAAAGCTCGCGATCTGAAGCCTCGCGATCAAAAGCCCGGGGATACCAGGATCAGAAATAGTTCTGAGGCACGCCCATATCCCAATCCGGCAAAACGGTAAGTCCGGACCGGCGTTCCGCCCCGGATTACCTCATCGCGCTATTGGACGAACTCGCCACATTTCTGCACCGCGGCGTCGGCGGCCCCCCAGGGCATGATCGGCACTGACGATGTCGAGTTCTTCGGCGAGCCGTCGATCAGCCGGTCCGAATACACCATGTAGACCAGCACGTTCCGCTTCGGATCGCAGCCGCGGACGATCTGCATTTTCTTGAAGAACAGCGACCGCCGCTGGCGAAACATGTCGTCGCCTTGCGACATCTTCGCCTTGAAGTGGATCGGACCGATCTGGCGGCAGGCCAGCGAAATGTCCGAAACCTCCTCGGCCAGGCCAAGCCAGCCCTTGTAACCGCCCTTCTCCGGCACCGTGAAGTGACAGGCCACGCCGTCGACCTCGGGGTCATCGACACCATAGGTCGCAAGCTTGTCATTTGGGCTCAGCCATTTGAACACGGTCGAGCGACGGAAGATCAGGTCCGGCTCTTCGGCGGCAACGGCCGGCGCCTGCCACAGCGTCACGGCCAACACCGCCAGCAACGCCACCAAGGCCAATTTTCTCCATGAACTGTCAGACTTACCGATGGCCTTGAATGTCATTTCTATCTCCGCTGAAGGGCTCACGGGCTATGTAATGCGCAAATGCCGCACAGGAAGGCTTCAGCCCGCCAGCGCCGAGCCCGCGTTTAACGGAATGTGAGGCTTTTTTGCTACGCTTGGGGCGAAAGCGGCGAGTTTAGAAGGCCTCCGCTGGTGAACGCTTTTCGCGTCTGCGACAACAAATGATTATCGGAACAGTGGATTCGACGATCTGGACTTAGGGATTTTGCGCGTGAGCGGGCATCGGTTTTTTGGTTTGCATAGTACGAGCGTAAGCAGTGTGACCCAGCGATTTTGGCAAATAGCGATTTTGGCCGCCGCAGGCACCATCGGCGCCACCTCCAACGCCGACGCCGCCCTGTACTATTGGCAGGATTCCGAACCCGGCTTCTCTCGGCCGGCGCCCACCGCCCAGCCACGGAAGCAGCGCGCGCGCAAGCCCGCGAACGGCAAGGCCCAGGCTGCCGAAAAGGAAACCAGCGCCAAGCCGCATGGACCGTTGATCATCGCCATCTCGATCAACCAGCAGAAGGTCAGGGTCTACGACGCCAACGGATTCTTCGCGGAGAGCCCGGTATCGACGGGCATGAAGGGGCATGCGACGCCGATGGGCGTGTTCAGCATCATCCAGAAGCACAAGATGCATCACTCGAACATCTATAGTGGCGCGCCGATGCCGTTCATGCAGCGCATCACCTGGTCGGGTGTCGCGATGCATGCCGGTGCTCTGCCCGGCTATCCGGCCTCGCACGGCTGCATCCGCATGCCAATGGCCTTTGCCCAGAAGATGTGGAATTGGACCAGGATGGGCGCGCGGGTCATCATCACGCCCGGCGAGATGACGCCTGCGAATTTCTCCCATCCACTGCTGGTCGCGCAGAAGGTTTTGCCGCAGCCCTTGATCGCCGATGACCCCAAGACCGATTCGCCCAAGGCCGACGCGCCGGCGGTGAAATCCGACAAGGGCGTCGACGTCCGTTCCGAGATCAAGCCCGCGCAGTCCGAAGCGAACCTGGAATTGCGCTCCACCGTCGGTCACGCGACCCAGACCGCGGATGCCAGTGGCGCCATGCAGGCGACGAATGCCGCGGTCACGATGTCCGATGCTTCGCCCTCGGCCAGCAAGATGCCTGCTGCCAGCGAAGCCGCCGCGACGAGCGCAGAAGCAACGACCGAAACCAAATCGCCGGAAGCTGTTACGGCCGAAGACAAATCTGATGAGGCTCCAACGGAAGCCAAATCGGCAGAAGTGAAGCCGGACGAGGTGAATTCGGACGAGGTCAGTACCGGGACGGTCAAGGCCGAGGCAGTGAAGGTTGATGAGCCGAAGGCCCCCGAGAAACCAGCGGAGCCCGCCAAGGCCGTGGCCGATACGCCTGCCGTCGCCCCCGACGCGAAGAAGGATCCGTCGCGCCTGCCGGGCGCCGAGAAAGCCGCCGTCGCGAAATCCGAAGCGCCGAAGCGCGCCGGACAGATCGCGGTGTTCATCAGCCGCAAGGACGGCAAACTCTATGTGCGGCAGAATTTCACGCCGCTGTTCGAAGTGCCCGTGACGATCGCGCCGAGCGAGCGGATGCTGGGCACGCACGTATTCACCGCGGAAGCCGACAAGAACGATCCCAATCTGTTGCGCTGGTCGGTGATGTCGCTGCCGGTGACGGCCCGCAACGCGGTCGTGAAGGAAGAAGACGAACGCTCCTCGCGCCGGCGCAAGGTCGCGGGCGGAGCACCCGCCGAAGCCAAGCCGGCGCCGGAGCCCGACAGTGCAGCCCAAGCGCTGGACCGCATCACCGTGCCGCCGGAAGCGATGGCGCGCATCGCCGAGGCGCTGACCACGGGTGGTTCGATCGTGGTGTCCGACCAGGGCGTCAACCAGGGCGAAACCGGCGAAGGCACCGACTTCATCGTCTCGCTGCGGTAAAACCCGTCAGTCATAACGGCTTGTTGAGCGGCGCCGGTTCGCGCGCCCGGCTATGCTGGCGCCGACGAATCCCGGGCGAGGCTTGCCATGATCAACCGCAGGACCGTGATGACGGCGGCGCTGAGCGCGATCGCAGGCGCGGCCTCGAGCCGGATTGCGAACATGCAAGGCGGCATGAGCCGGGTCACCGCCTACGCGTTCTCGTTCGGCGGATTGGCCGGCGGCGATATCAGGCTTTCCGAATATGCCGGGGCGTCCGCTCCTGATCGTCAACACCGCCTCGCTCTGTGGCTTCACGCCGCAATATGCCGGACTGCAGGAATTGTGGACCGAGTTCAGCGGCCGCGGCCTGATGATCGTCGGCGTTCCCTCCAATGATTTCGGCGGACAGGAACCGGGCGGCGCGACCGAAATCGCCAAGACCGCGCAGCAGCATTATGGCGCGACCTTCCCGATTTCCGCCAAGGCCGTCGTGAAGGGACCAAACGCGCATCCGTTCTACAAATGGGCGGCGGAGGCGCGGCCGAAGGATGTTCCGCGCTGGAACTTCCACAAATACCTGATTGGCCGTGACGGTTACATCGCCGAAGTATTCCCGGAATCGGTCGAGCCTTCCGATACGCGGGTGAAAACCGCCATTGCGCGGGCGCTGACGCAAAGCGCCTCCGAGCGAAGCGGCTAGTGGCTCTCGTACAACAACACGGTCGAAACAGCGCGCTAATCCCCTGAATTAGCCGGACCGGGACAAAACGGCTGCGGGCTGTGACCGCCGTTGCCTTGGCTAGGCCGCCCCAACTAGAGTATCGTGTGTCGAGGCGGGAAGCGGCCGGACGAACGGCAACAGCCGGGACCGGGAGCGCATATTTAGGGAAAACAAGATGCGTATTGCGGCAGGGTTGATCTTTGCAGGCGCGGTTTCGCTGTTGTCATCGAGTGCGGCGTGGACGCAAGCGCCGCCCGTCAAAGGCGCGGCTTCGCCCCCGGCAGCCGCCGCACCGCAGGCGGTCCCTGCCCCAGCTCCGAAAGCCGCGGCGGCCCCGGCCCGGCCCGCTTGTACCAATCCCAACGCACTCGGCGTCGGCCGTACGGTCGAGATCGACACCACGGGCGGTCCCGGTTTCGGCTTCGAGCATTTCAAGGACCTGGACTTCCTGCGCGACAAGGAAGTGGTGCTCACCTTCGACGACGGCCCGTGGCCGGTGAACACCCCATCGGTGCTGAAGACGCTGGCGGAGGAATGCACCACCGGCATCTTCTTCCCGATCGGCAAGCACGCCACCTACTATCCGGAAATTCTCAAGCAGGTCTACGCGGCCGGCCACGCGATCGGCTCGCACACCTGGTCGCACGCCGCCCTGGTCAACAAGAAGCTGACCGAGCAGCAGCGCAAGGACGAGATCGAAAAGGGCTTCAGCGCCGTGAAATGGGCGCTCGGCGGCACTTCGCCCGCGCCGTTCTTCCGCTTCCCGGCGCTCCAGCATCCGCCGGAAATCGTCACCTATCTCGGCACCCGCAACATTGCGATCTTCTCCTGCGATCTCGACTCCTTCGATTTCAAGGCCAGCAAGGCGCAGACCATCATCGATACCGTGATGCGCAAGGTCGACAAGCTGGGCAAGGGCATCATCCTGATGCACGACTTCCAGAAACACACCCCCGAGGCCCTGCCCGAACTCCTGAAGAAGCTGAAGGCCGGCGGCTACAAGGTGGTTGCGATGCGCGCCAAGGCGCCGATGCAGACCATCCCGCAATACGACGAGGATCTGCTGAAGGAAGCCAAACTGCCGACGGTAAGCTCCCGCCCGGTTTCCAGCGTCGTGCAGACGATCTCGGAATAATCTGATACAGTTGATCGACAAGCACGTGCCGGCGCTGCGCATCGAAGGTTATGTCATCGTCTCGGCGGACGGCATGCTGGCGGACGCCAGCAATGTCATGCCGGACGAATTGAAGTTCGAGGGCGACAAGGCGTTCTTCACGGCCGCCCTCGACCGCGCCGACCTGATCCTGCACGGCCGCAATTCCTATGAAGACCAGCCGAACTCGCCGCAGCGCAAGCGCCTGATCCTGACGCGCGGGGTACGCAGCCTCGCGCCTGACCCATCCAATCCCAACGCCACCTTGTGGAATCCGGCAGGCGCCGCCTTTGAGGCCGCCTGCGAACAGATCGGCATCCGCGCCGGCACGGTCGCCGTGATCGGCGGCCCCTATGTGTTCGGCATGTTCATGGACCGCTACGACGTGTTCTGGCTCTCGCAGGCGCCGCACGTGCAGTTGCCGGACGGGGAGCCCTGCTTCCCCGGCGTGCCCACACGCTCGCCGCAGAAGGTCCTGGCGTCGCACGGATTGTACGCAGGACCATCGCAAACGCTCGACCCCGCCGCTGACGTCACCGTCACGCCGTGGCGGCGAACCTGAGCCCAGACTCAAAATCGCGAAAACAACCCCATGCAAAGATAGAATGGGCCCCCGGCTCGCAGCTCTAACCCGAGTTCGCGGATTCGCGCTCGAAAATCCGGATTTTGAGATTTTTTAGACGGCTAAGTATTTGATTTACAACGAGCGAGGTCTTCGGTTTTGG